>ERZ808054.447-NODE-447-length-40422-cov-11.468583_pt1 | contig 40422 bp, 37 predicted proteins | sample MGYA00380201_ERZ808054 | MGnify/ENA primary metagenome ERZ808054 (study PRJEB31490, sample SAMN06133419) | mouse gut metagenome | isolation source: Z5_2 | host: mice | place: China: Chengdu | collected 2015-05 ...
AGACTGAAAAAGAGATGGTGTGCCGTCCTCCCCTATGCCGCGCTTCCCCTGCTCCATCCCTCCCTGGCTTACGCCGCCCCTTCCATATTACCAATAGCGTCCGTCCATCCATATCCATCTATACCATCCAATAACGAAATCCCTCTTGAAAAAGTATGCCCTTATCCTCTATAATAGTTAGTTGTAACGAAAAAGAAAATCGTGAGGTTTACAGAGTATGGATATTATACTGAAATTGAAAGAAGAACTTAAGGTAGAAAAATGGCAGGTGGAAGCTGCGGTCAAGCTGATTGACGAGGGCAATACGATTCCCTTCATCTCCCGTTACCGCAAGGAGGCTACCGGTTCTTTAAATGACGAAGTGCTGCGAAATTTATATGAAAGGCTGAATTATTTAAGAAACTTGGAGGAGAAAAAGGAACAGGTTCTTGGAAGCATAGAAGAGCAGGGCAAGCTCACCGAAGAGCTGAAGGTCAAAATTCTGGCGGCGGAGACGCTGGTAGTGGTGGAGGACCTTTATCGTCCCTACAGACCTAAGAGGAAGACCCGGGCAAGTGTTGCCAAGGAAAAAGGGCTTGACGGACTTGCAGAGTATATTTTAAAGCAGGAGGCAGATCAGCCTTTAGAGACAGAAGCAGAAAAATATGTCAGTGAAGAAAAAGAAGTGAAGGATGTAAAGGAGGCGCTGCAGGGCGCCAAGGATATCATCGCAGAAATGATTTCCGATGAGGCGGATTACCGTATCTATATCCGTAACATTACCACGGAGGAAGGAACGCTTGTAAGTGCGGCAAAGGATGAAAAGGCAGAGAGCGTTTACGAGATGTATTATGCTTATGAGGAGCCCATCAAGAAAGCGGCAGGGCATCGGGTGCTGGCGCTTAACCGCGGAGAAAATGAAAAGTTCCTCACGGTAAAAGTGGCTGCCCCCACAGAGCGGATTTTGCAATACCTCTGTAAGAAAGTGATTACAAAAGAAAATGAGTTCACAGATCCTGCCCTCAGGGAAGTAATACAGGATGCCTACGAGCGTCTGATTGCCCCTGCCATCGAGCGGGAAATCAGGAACGATTTGACAGAAAAGGCGGAGGATGGCGCAATTTCCGTATTCGGCAAGAATTTGGAGCAGCTTTTGATGCAGCCTCCTATTGCGGGAAAAGTAGTGCTTGGCTGGGATCCTGCCTTCCGTACAGGATGTAAGCTGGCGGTGGTGGATGCCACAGGCAAGGTGCTGGATACTAAGGTCATATATCCCACGGCACCTCAGAATAAGGTGGAGGAATCCAAAGCAGAGTTAAAGAAACTGATCAAGAAATATGGGGTTTCTCTTATCAGTGTAGGAAACGGAACGGCATCCAGAGAGTCGGAGCAGGTAATCGTAGACTTGATTAAAGAACTGGATACGCCGGTGCAGTATGTGATTGTAAATGAAGCGGGCGCTTCTGTTTATTCTGCCAGCAAACTTGCCACGGAGGAGTTTCCCAACTTTGACGTGGGGCAAAGAAGTGCTGCGTCTATTGCAAGAAGGCTGCAGGATCCCTTGGCAGAGCTGGTTAAGATCGATCCCAAGTCCATCGGCGTGGGACAGTATCAGCATGATATGAATCAGAAAAAGCTGGGGGAAGCTCTTGGCGGAGTGGTGGAGGATTGTGTGAATAAAGTAGGAGTGGATTTGAATACAGCTTCTGCCTCCCTTTTGGAATACATATCCGGCGTGTCAAAGGCAATCGCCAGAAATATTGTGGACTATAGAGAACAGAACGGACGCTTTTCAAGCCGCGCCCAGCTCCTCAAGGTGCCGAAACTAGGTCCAAAGGCATATGAGCAGTGCGCAGGTTTCCTTAGAATCCCGGATGGGGACAATCCTCTTGACGCCACCAGCGTGCATCCGGAATCTTATGAGGCTGCCATGAAGCTGCTTGAGAAGATGAACCTTACCATGGAGGATGTGCGTTTTGCACAGAAGCAGGCGGCAAAGAATAAAGGGACTCTCAAGAAAGAGGCGTCTGCCCCCAGAAAGGAGCAAAAGAGCAGACAGCAGAAGGTAGTGATTCGCAACACCAATACTGCCATGGGCAAGGCATTAGCGGCAGCTATGGGTGGTATGACCATGGCAATGGAAGAGCCGGCAGGCGGAAAAGATGCGAAGAACGGACAGGCAGGAACGAAGATGAGTGCGGCAGCGGAGAATACGGCGGTAAGCACCCTTGAGAAAAAGATCAAGGACAAAAAGAAAATGGCACAGGAGCTTGGCATCGGTGAGATTACACTTACAGATATCTTAAAAGAGCTGGAGAAGCCATCCAGAGACCCTAGAGAAAATATGCCGGCACCCATCTTGCGAAGCGATGTGCTTGATATGAAGGACCTAAAGCCGGGTATGATTTTAAAGGGAACCGTCCGCAATGTCATTGATTTTGGGGTATTTGTGGATATCGGCGTCCATCAGGACGGACTGGTGCACATTTCCCAGATTACAGACCGTTTCATCAAGCATCCTTTAGAAGCTGTCAGCGTAGGCGATATTGTGGATGTGCAGGTGCTCACCGTGGATGTGGCAAAGAAAAGGATCGGGCTTACTATGCGTCTGAATCAGGATAAGAGCAAGACCAAGTAATTTGAAAGGGCGGCAGGAAGCCTCCCCTAAGGACAGAAGTCCTTGCAATTTAGCATCAAGAGAGGCACAAATCAGTTTAAAAGTATGTACATGAAGGCATACAATCCTTTGAAAAGGATGCGTATGCCTTTTTTGCTTTTGTAGTCCGTTATTTGGTTTTTTCAGATTAATAAATATTTTTAGGAGGCATAAATGAAGAGAAGATATGCTTTTTTACTTTGTATCATTATGAATTTTGTACTGACGGCATGTGCCGGGACAGCAGTGCCCGGAGATGCCGCATCCGGTACACAGGGCAAGGGATTGGAAGATGACAACGGGGAATCGGTGCTGGTCTATGGCAGCGGTGATTATACCAGAATCAATCCGGCAATGGATGAGCATGGGGAGATCAATTGCCTGATTTTTGACGGTCTTACGGCGCATAACGGCGAAAATGAAGTGGTTCCTGCCCTTGCAAAAAGCTGGGAGTTTGACGACCAGTCCTGTACCTATACCTTTCATCTTAATGAAGGCGTCAAGTGGCATGACGGTGAGCCTTTTACGGCAGAGGATGTGAAATTCACAATAGAGACCATTATGGATCCAGAAAACGGGTCAGAGAACAGCCCTAATTATGAGGATGTGGAAGAGATAGAGATCCTTGATGATTATACCATCAGATTTCAGCTGGCAGCGCCCAACGTTGCGTTCTTAGACTATATGACCATGGCGGTACTGCCCGAGCATCTGCTCCTGGGTGAAAATATGCAGGAGTCGGATTTTTTTCGCAGCCCGGTGGGGACAGGTCCTTATAGATTGGAAAGCTGGGATGTGGGGCAGGCGATTACTTTGGTAAAAAATGAATCTTATTTCCGAGGCGTTCCAAATATTGATAAAGTCATCTTCAAAATCGTTCCGGACGATCATGCCAAGGCGGTGCAGATGGAATCCGGCGAGCTGGATTTGGCACTTTTGACGCCTCAGGATGCGGCAGGCTTTGCAGACAGAGAAGGTTATACCTGCTATAGGATGAAGACCTCTGATTATCGGGGGATTCTGTTTAATTTTGGAAATGCATATTGGCAAGAAAACAGGGATCTCATACCTGCCGTGTGTTATGCCATTGACCGGGAGGCGATTGTGGATGCCATCCTTCTGGGGCAGGGGAGCTCTGCCTACGGTCCTTTGCAGCGTAATATTTACAATAATGAAAATGTGGAGCGTTATGCGTATGCGCCGGAAAAGGCGGCGGAAGTGTTGGAAAACGCCGGGTGTATAAAGAATGAAGAAGGATTTTATGAAAGGGACGGAAAGACCATTGGCTTTGTCATCAGCGTAGGGGCTGGGGATCAGGTCCGCATCGATATTGCACAGGCTGCCGCCCAGCAGCTGCGGGAGGCAGGGATCGACTGCAGCGTTGAGATTCCTGCACAGGTGGACTGGGGTGGGCAGATGGCTTACCTGATTGGGTGGGGCAGCCCTTTTGACGCTGATGACCACACTTATAAGGTGTTCGGGACAGGCAAGGGAGCCAATTACAGCAGCTATTCCAATGAAAAGGTGGATCAGTATCTGATACAGGCGCGCCGGTCAGACGACCCTGCTGTACGGAGAGATGCCTATGGCCGATTCCAGGAGGAGCTGGCAAAGGATCCGGCTTTTGCTTTTATCTGTTATGTGGATGCCAACTACGTGGCGGATTCCAGAATTTCCGGTATTTCCCAAGATACGGTGATGGGACACCACGGCGTTGGGATTTTCTGGAACATTTCAGAATGGACCATTTCATAATGGGAGATTTGAGAACAAGATATTTCACAGTAGACGGCAAAGGGAAATAAGCGTATGTCAAGTTTGTTGGAAATACAAAATTTATCTATAAGCTTTCATACTCCCCGGGGAGAAATAGAGGCTGTACGGAATATCAGCTTTTCACTTTCCGAGGGGGAAGTGCTTGCGGTGGTAGGTGAGTCGGGATGCGGAAAGAGCGTCATGTGCAAGGGAATCATGAAGCTGCTTCCTGCCTGCGCACAAATAAAATCGGGAAGGATTCTGGTAAACGGCAGGGATATCACCGGATATGGCGAAAGGGAAATGTGCAATCTGCGAGGGTCTTTCTTTTCCATGATCTTTCAAAATCCCATGACGGCCTTAAATCCGACCATGCCTGTGGGAAGGCAGATTGGGGAGGCGGTCAAGCAAAAGCAGCCGGGTATTTCTAAAAAGGCATTGCAGGAGAGGGTGCTGGAGCTGATGCAGCTGGTGGGGATAGATTCGCCCAAGGAACGGATGAAGCTGTATCCCCATCATTTTTCCGGCGGCATGCGGCAGCGCAGCGTGATGGCAATCGCCCTTGCAGGCAATCCGCGTATTTTGTTTGCGGACGAGCCCACGACGGCGCTGGATGTGACGATTCAGGCGCAGATTCTGGATCTGCTTCGCGAAGTACAGCAAAAGCTGGGAACCGCCACGATTTTTGTAACCCACGATATGGGGGCGGTGGCAAGGGTGGCGGACCGGGTGGCAGTGATGTATGCCGGAAAAATCGTGGAGATCGGGACAGCGGAAGAAATTTTCTATGACCCAAGGCATCCTTATACATGGGGGCTTATGCAGTCTCTCCCCGCATTTTCAAGGGGGAAGGAGACACTGCACACCATACCGGGCATGCCCCCTACGCTGATCCATCCGCCTAAAGGGGATGCTTTTGCCTGCCGCAACGAATATGCGCTGGCAATCGATTATGAGGAGGAACCGCCCATGTTCTCTGTTACAGACACACATTATGCCGCCACATGGCTTCTTGATGCGCGCGCGCCCAAGGTGACGGCGCCGGTGGGGAGGGGAAGGAAATGAGTGCAGAGATGGGCAAAGAAATCTTATTGGATGTGCAGCATCTTTCCTATCACTTTCCGCTGACGAAAAAGATGGAAATAAAAGCGGTGGATGATGTTTCCTTTAAAATACGCAAGAGGGAAATCTTTGGTCTGGTGGGGGAATCGGGATGCGGAAAGTCCACCCTTGCGCGCTGCATTATGAATGTTTACAAATCTAAGGGTGGCAGTATCTTTTATAAGGGGCTTAATGTGTGCGATGCCGGGACCTTTCGCAAGAATCAGAAAATGCTGCAGACCAGCCGTCAGATGATCTTTCAGGATTCGGATTCCAGCTTAAATCAGCGCATGAAGGTCTGCGATATCATTACGGAACCATTGAAAATACAGCATATTACGCCCAAAAGAGGTTCTATGAGGGCGGAGGCGGAATTTCAGATGTACTATGTAGGACTGGATGCGGCGTATCTGGACAAATACCCGGGGGAGCTTTCCGGAGGACAGAGACAGCGTGTGGCAATTGCCAGGGCGCTTGCCATGGAGCCGGAGCTGCTTGTGGCAGATGAACCCATTGCATCGCTGGATGTGTCTATTCAGGCGCAGATTGTAAATTTGTTCAAGCATCTTCAGAAGGAACATGGGTTTTCGTTTCTTTTCATTGCTCATGACCTTGCCATGGTAGAATTTCTATGCGACCGCGTGGGCGTGATGTATCGGGGAAAGCTGGTGGAAGTCGCTAAAGCCGGGGATTTATTTGGAGATCCCAGGCATCCGTACACCAAGGCGCTTTTGTCGGCGATTCCGGTTCCTGATCCGGCAATAGAGCGTGCAAGAAAGCGGATAGAATTTGATGAGAAGGATTTTTGCTGTGAAGGGACGCTTGTAGAGATTTCTCCGGAACACTTTGTGCTAAAAAGGGGGAAAGAAGAGTGATAAAGAAAATTTTGTTTTTTTGTATCAGTGTATGGTTTTTATCCGCCCTGCTCTTTTTTATCTCCCGTTTAGCGCCGGGGGATCCGTTGGTGTCTTATTATGGAGAACGTGCGGAGAAGATGAGTGTGCAGGAGCGGGAATGGGCGGAAGAACAGCTGGGATTGGACGAACCTATCTTTGTGCAGTATATCCGCTGGCTTGAAAATGCGTTTCATGGAAATTTTGGAATTTCTTATAAGTATAAAATGGATGTAGTAGAAGTCATCGGCGCCAGAATCGGAAATACATTGATTTTGGGAGGCATAGGCTTTGTGCTGATTTTTGGGCTTGCCATGGTGCTTGGCATCTTGTGCGCATGGTATGAGGACCGCCTGCCGGACCGGATCATCTGTCAAATAGGCACGGTTACAAGCTGTATACCGGAATTTTGGCTGTCTTTGCTCTTGATCTTAATTTTTGCGGCAAACCTGCGATGGCTGCCCAGCAGCGGCGCCTATGCCGTCGGAGAGGCAGAAAATATAAAAAGCCGCTTCCGGCACCTGATTCTGCCCATGACGGTGGTGGTGACGGGGCATTTATGGTATTACGCCTACATGATCCGCAACAGGATTTTGGAGGAGGTCAGGGCAGACTATGTTCTGCTTGCAAGAGCAAAGGGCTTAAGAAGGTGGAGCGTGATGTTCAGGCACTGCCTGCGCAATGTGATGCCTGCCTATTTGAGCATCATGGCAATCTCGGTTCCCCATATTTTGGGAGGAACCTATATCGTTGAGACGGTTTTTTCCTATCCCGGAATCGGCACGCTTCTTTACGAAAGCGCACGGTACAAGGATTACAATCTTTTGATGCTGCTGGGCATTCTCTCCGGAATCGCAGTGATTTTCTGCAACATGCTTTCTCAGATCATAAATGAAAAAATTGATCCCCGGATGAAGGCGGATGATGCGGTCAGGGAGGTGGAAGGCAGATGAGCGGGGCGTTTGAATTGGCAGGGATGCGGCAGCTGCCGAAGGAGGAGCCTGCCCAAAAAGAGAAATGGTATAAGGGTAAGCCGATTGTTGCAGCAGTGGTGCTCATGCTTATTTTGTGGGGATGCCTGTGCTGCAATTTGATCATGACAAAGGATCCTGTTTATATGGATCTGGCAAATTGTAATGTTCCGCCCTGCAAAGAATTTCTTTTTGGAACAGACACCATGGGCAGGGATATCTTTTCCATGATCTGGTATGGAGGAAGGATATCCTTGGTTATTGGAATTGCGGCAGCCTTTATCTCTACGGCGGTCGCCATCATTTTCGGGGCAGTCAGCGGCAGCGCGCCTAAGTGGATGGATGGACTGATGATGCGTTTAACGGACATACTGATCAGCATACCGGGGCTTTTGGCGGTTGTTTTGATACAGGCAGTTTTGGGCAGGGCGGATATACTTGGCTTGTCGTTTGTGATAGGCATTACAAGCTGGACTGCCATTGCGAAGGTGGTGCGGACAGAGACGAGAAGGCTGCGGGGCAGCGATTATGTGACCGCCTCCAAATGCATGGGTGGCAGTTTTTTTCACGTACTTTTTCATCATCTTGCGCCCAACTTTATTTCTTCCATCATGTTTATGGTGGTTATGAATATCCGCAGCGCGATGATTGCGGAAGCGACTTTGAGCTTTATGGGAATCGGGCTTCCTGTGGGGGTGATTTCCTGGGGAAGCATGCTTTCTTTGGCGGAGCAGGCGCTTTTGACTAATGCATGGTGGACAATCGTGACTCCAGGCGTATTTTTGATTGTGACGCTTTTGTGCATGACTAGTATTGGAAATTACATGCGCAAAAATGCGAACAGGAGGCATAGTAATTTATAGATTCTAAAAGAATTAATTTTTATATTTATTTTTGGCTTTGCAATACCAAAATTAATCTTGCTTTTTATACAAAAACGTATTACAATGATTTCGGTAAATATAGAAAAGTTCTTCGGGGCAGGGTGAAATTCCCTACTGGCGGTATAGTCCGCGACCCATGCGTTTTCGCCGTACTGCAGGCGGCAGAAATGAATGGCTGATTTGGTGCAAGTCCAAAACCAACAGTAAAGTCTGGATGAAAGAAGAAACAGATTGTTTCAGCTGGAAGCTGAAGCGATTATGCAAGATGTGAAAGATTGTGCCCCGGATACTTCTAATGGTATCCGGGATTTTTGCTTGTTGCAGGAAGAACCTTTCTAAAAATCTGGCAGAAAGCCAAATACCGCGTGCGCGGACTGTGCGTGTAAATTACATGTGCAAGCCATTTGTGCAACCGTGTGGACGGAAGATTTTAGGAGGAAAATGAAATGAATAATGGATTATGGACGAGTGTAAAGGACAATGTTGTATTTGTGCTGGTATCGGTGGGAATCGCAATTGCCTTGTTTGGGATTGCGTATCTGGCGGAGAAGTTGATTAAAAAGAAGTACAATGACACGGAGCGGATTCTCACGACCCGCAAGATGGCGATGATCGGTGTGTTTTCGGCAGTGGCAATGGTGCTTCATATCTTTGACTTTCCGGTTTTCTTTGCACCGCCTTTTTACAAGCTGGATTTCAGTGAGCTTCCGGCACTGATCGGCACTTTTGCCTTTGGTCCGGTGGCAGGCGTCATGATTGAGTTCTGCAAAATAGTATTGAAGCTCTTCATCAAGGGCACCAGCACGGCGTTTGTGGGGGATCTGGCGAACTTTGTGATTGGATGCAGCTTTATATTGCCGGCGTCAATTATTTACATGTTTAAGAAAACGAAGAAAAATGCGATTGTAGCTTCTGCCACAGGAACCATGATCATGACCGTATTCGGAACCATGTTCAATGCAATCTATCTGCTTCCGGCGTTTGCTTCTCTTTATGGGATGCCGCTGGATGTGATTGTTGGAATGGGAACTGCCATCAATGCCAATATTACCAATGTGACTACACTGGTGCTCTTTGCAGTGGCGCCTATGAATCTGCTGAAAGGATGCAGTGTATCTGTGGCGACGGTATTAGTGTATAAAAAGCTCAGCCCTGTTTTGAAGGAAGGAAGAATCAGCAAAAGGGCAAAGGCTGTGGAAGAAGGATAAGAAAGAGGGAAAAAACGCTCTTGCAAAATATAGTAAGCGGCTCCTGTTAGGGAACCGCTTACTATATTTTATATGCTATAACTAAATCTGCTGCCGTTTTCTGACATCTGTTCCGCTTTTATTTTGTCCCAATTCACAGCACTTATTTTTTCAAACAGTTCTTCTATACTGTCTGCCTGAACGACTGTGCGCTTGGTATCTGTACCGCCCTTTACATAGCTTTGAAGCTCTTTTCCGGTATGCTTTTCTTCAGATTTCTTCTCGGTACGTTTTTCTTCCCGGGCTTTTTCAATGCGTTCCCTTTGTTTTGCGCTTGATTTCTCCAGTTCGGCAAAGAAACTTGTTGTGCCGTCATCATGGAAAGCAATACCAATCTTAGTTATTGCAGTGTCTGCTGCGCCTTCCTTGCCAAAAGCCCGCTCAAATCCATACTTTCGGTTTATTTCATCGGACATACGGACAGTACCTTCTATTCCTCTCATTTTTTCATTCAGATACTTTTCATCGGAAGCCATCTTCTCAAGTTCTTCGCTGGAAAAGAGAACCGAAAATTCTTTTGTCCCTTTGGAAAGGGTCTGTTCCTTTGCTTTATCCACATATCCAACTGTCTGTTGATAAGCGCCTACTTGTACCATGATTTCCATCCTTTCTTAAATTTAGATAAGTTATTAAGCAATTCGTATCCTTGCACATGTCATAAATATTTTACGCACTGTCTATATAGAATCTTTTATAGTATATCGTCATTTTCATGTTTTTTTAGCGCTCGCAATCCTAAATTTTTTTTGATTTTTCAGGCTGAAAATGTTGGCTTGTGTAAAATATTGACTTAATATATAATGAATAATGGTATTCATAATTTTGATTACACGATAAATTAAGAAAAAAGCTGACAGCTGCATAGGGAGGGAGATATGGAAAAGATGAAGGCAGAAATGAAAGTGGATAAGAAGAAGTTATTGATGAACATAGCGCTGAGGAGCATATTGTTCATCATAGTGGGAATGGTGCCTGTTTTTAATCAGAGCGCAAACAAAACGGCAGAAATTGCAATTATCGTTATATTAATAGCATTGCTTGTGTTTGCATTATTTCCGCTGGTTCACTTAAAGGATGTACTGATTTATTATGATGACAAGATCGTGCTTGGAAAGAAGCAGATTACATTTAATAATCCTGAGGAGATTCAGTGGAGCAGGCAGAAAATGTATTTTTTGGGAACAAGGACAAGGATTTGCAATTCGGTTGCTGCCCAAAGGCAGTCTTTTATGGACTTTATGCTGAACTCGAATATGATAGACGTTACCTATATGAAGGATGCAAAAGATACATTTATAAAGTGCTATTTAAATCAGTGACAAGAATTTATGCGGAAGCGTCACAAATTCTATGATGGCGGAGCGAAATTGGATGGTTTGCCCGCCTTCTTTATGTAAAACGTTTCGGAATGGAGGAAAAAATGGAACATCCGGTGCTAATGTTTTTTGGTGTATTTGCAGTTGGTGTATTAGTTATTTGGATTAAATCACTTTTCGACGAGAAAAAAGGGATAGACAGTCCTGAAAAGCGGAAAATCGAGGAGATTCTTCAAAAGATCATGCAGGAGAACAAAGAATTTGGAGAATATGTTTCTGTATATGCTTACCAGAGGGAGGACCACGCAAGAAGCTCCAGATGCTGGTATTATGCTATTGCGCTCACGGCAGAAAAAATGTATGTGGTTCCCCTGACCTTCGGAGATAAAGAAATTGGACACGCGAAGGCAGTCGTGATAGAAAAGGACTGGGTAGATAAAATTGATACAGGAAAGCCGGGCGGACCGATTTATTTCATAAAATGTACGGACAGCAATGGCAAGGTTATACTGGATTTCAGATTAGAAGAGAAGAATACGAAACTGGATAAAACATACCCTGTCAACATCGTTCAGGTGGAAGAAGCGCGGGCATTTATGCAGATATTGGAGCAGTGGAAGCAGAAATAGCAGAATTTAGGATGTAGTATCGGCGGCATTCCATCCTTCTTCCACAGCCCAATTTTGCATTTCCATATACATATTCCCTTTTAAATATTCAAACTTAACCCATACCAGTTTATGGTCATTCTCAATGGGCTCCTGTATTTTTTCCAATAACTCTCCTGCATAATAGGATTGAATCGGGTGAAAATATCCAATCTGGGGAGCCCTATAATACGTTTCGGCGGAGCCAATCTTATGTTTAATGCATACGCTATAGCCGGTTTCTTCCATGCATTCACGCGCGATGCATGCCGCGTCGGATTCGCCTTCATCCAGACCGCCGCCTAAAAGGAAATAGCCTTTGTCTGTCTGGACAACGCCAATAGAACCGTCCTTGATTGGAATGAGATAGGCGCCTTTTCTATGAGTGTATGGAACATCTTCTTTTTTCCCGAATATTTTGTGCATTTTCCAGTCTCCTTTAGATAAGTAATGCGACCGTGACAAATGGTGATTTTTATTGCTATTCCATCTGTTCACCGATATAATTAATTATAAACATAAGAAAAATAGATTGCAACGAAGAAGCGGAGGTTTTCTGATTGACCGTAACAGAGCTTTTGAAAGAGAAAGTAACTGCCGCATAGAAGGAGAAAGGATTCATGCAGGAGAGCAGATTATTTAAGATCATGTACCACCTGCTTGCGAAAGGACAGGCGACGGCGCCGGAACTAGCACAAAAATTCGAGGTATCGGTGCGGACGATTTATAGGGATATCGATGCGCTAAGCGGCGCCGGTATCCCCATTTATACGGAGACGGGACGAAACGGCGGAATCTATCTGATGCCGGATTTTGTTCTGGATAAAGCGGTATTGTCCAAGGAAGAAAAGGATGAGATCCTTGCCGCGCTGCAAAGCGTAAATGTGGCAAAAAATACCGGCAGCAGCGATATCCTGCAGAAGCTTTCAGCAGTGTTCTCTTCCCATTCGGAGAACTGGCTCGAGGTGGATTTCTCCAGATGGGGAGACATAAAACAGGACAATGAGAAATTTGAATTGCTGAAATCAGCCGTCATTTATCATAAAAATGTGAGGATACGATACGCGGACAGCTATGAAACAATCAGTGAAAGAGTCATACAGCCCCTTAAGCTTTGTTTTAAAGCAAAGGCATGGTATTTGAAAGCGTTCTGTACCCACAGGCAGGATTACCGTATATTTAAACTGAACCGCATTTTGTCTTTAGAAGTTCTGGAACAAGTTTTTTCGGACCGTGTCTTCCCGGAGCGTGAAGAGGAGGGAGAAGAAGGATGTCGTGAGATTATCCTCCGCTTTCCGAAAGAAATGGCATACCGTGTCTATGATGAATTTGAGGAGGCGCAGGTGAAGCGGCAGCAAAATGGAGACTTAATTGTTTCGGCAAAAATGCCGGAAGATGCATGGCTGACCGGATTTCTGCTCTCATTTGGTCCCCAGGTGGAAATATTGGAGCCTGCCTGTCTGAAGGAGACTTTGGCGGAACAGGCAAGATTGATTTTTGAAAAAAATCGGATGCCATAAAAGAAACCCTGACATAAGGTGTCAGGGTGAGGCTGGTAAACTGATATAAAGTGAGTGTTAAATATTTGTTTACAGAAAGGAAAAGAATTATGGCAAGACCAACATCAAAAACAGATCTGTTAAATGCGGCGGAAGCAAATTATGAAGAATTGAAGGCGCTGATTGCATCGCTTACGGAAAAAGAATTATCTACCCCCTTCCAATTTGATGACAGCAAGAAGGAGGCGCATTGGAAAAGGGACAAAAATCTTCGGGATGTGCTGATTCATCTTTATGAGTGGCATGGGCTTTTGCTGGACTTTGTCACATCCAACCAGGCGGGAATCAGCAAGCCCTTTTTACCCAAACCTTATAATTGGAAAAATTACGGGAAGATGAACGAGTGGTTTTGGCAAAAACATCAGGATACTACATTGGAAGAGGCAAAGGCGATGCTGGAAGAGTCTCACGGGAAAGTGATGGATTTGACGGAAAACTTAACAAATGAAGAGCTCTTTTCAAAAGGAATTTTCCCGTGGGCAGGAAATAACGCGCTGGGCGCCTATTTTGTCTCCAGCACGGCAAGTCATTACACTTGGGCGATAAAGAAGATAAAGGCGCACAGGAAGAATTGTAAGGCGCTTGTTTGACGAAACCATTTCTTTATATTATGATAAGGAAAAATGAATGGCAAGGAAGGGCAGCACAAATGGAACAATTGATCAACATAGGATTTGGAAACTTTGTAAATCGTTATAAGATTATCGCAGTCATCAGCCCGGATTCAGCGCCGGCGAAGCGCATGATCCAAAACGGCAAGGATCAGGGAACGGTGATTGATGCCACCCAGGGAAGGCGTACAAGGGCAATTATCGTGATGGAAAACGCCAACATTGTGTTGTCCGCAGTATTGCCGGAAACCATTGCGGGCAGGTGTGTACAGACGCAGCCCATTGCCGGGCAGTGATGCGGCAGACCGCCGGGCAGAGGGAACTATTTTCAGACAGAAAATCCAGTGAGGATGTCAGGGTATGGAAAAAAGAAACATGGGACCAAAGCACAAGCAGATCAAAGAAGATATTGTGGAAGATATTTTGGGTGGGGTTTACGAGCCAGGGGATATGATTCCCAAGCAGAGCGATTATGCCAAGGAGTATAACGTGAGCCGGTTGACCGTGCGAAAGGCAATAGATGATCTGGTGGCAAAAGGAATTTTGCGCACAGAGAAGGGAAAGGGGACCTTCGTCCAGGAAATCGCTACCAAGGCGTACAGTTACCGCAGGGTGGCGGGATTTAGCTCTAACGTGGTCTCCAAGACGGCAAAGGCGCACTCGAAGGTGATCGAAATCAAAGAGATCAAGGCGGATAAAGCCCTTGCATCCTATCTGCAGATTGCAGAAGGGGGCAAGGTGGTGATGATTGGCAGGCTACGATATTTAAATGAGGTCTGCGTGGCATTTCAGAAATCCTTTCTGCCGGGAGAGCGGGTTGCTGGAATCGATTTTGAGCAGGAAAATCTGAATGAATATTCTTTATATGATGTGTTACAGAGAAAGGCGGGACTGGTGCTCAGCTATGTGGACGAGCGGTTCCGCGCGATTCGGGCGGATGAGGAGCTTTCCTCTTACTTTAAGGTGGAAGAGGGGGATCCTATTTTGTATGTGAGAAGAGTGACTTATGATTCGCATGATGTTCCTATTGAATATTGTAAGGATTATGAGAGCTCGGATGTTAATGGGATTTGGGTGAGGTCGATTAGTATTGATTAGATTGGTTGACGATGAAGAAAGGTTTGGTTATAATAAAATTATAATTTAGATTAGACGGATCTTGAGAGAAGCATATAATGTTTTAGGAAGGAGCTATCGTTATGGCATATATTGAGAGAGCGGCAGAGGATGCGGTTGTAAGGATTTCAAAAATGTTTCCGGTTCTTTTGGTTACAGGTCCCAGACAGGTGGGGAAAACGACTTTGCTGCAGAAACTTTCTGATGAACAGAAGGAAGAAGGGATAGAGCGGAAATATGTGACTTTGGATGATCCTGATGTGAGGTATCTGGCAAAAACGGATCCGGCATTGTTTTTGCAAAGATATGAGCCACCAGTGCTGATTGATGAGATTCAGTATGCAACGGAATTGCTGCCTTATATTAAAATGCGTGTGGACCGGTCTAAGCGGAAGGGGGATTTTTGGATTACAGGTTCGCAGATTTTCAGGCTTATGGAGAATGTAAGTGAAAGTCTTGCCGGACGTGTGGGAATTGTAAATTTGTTGGGGCTGTCCGATGCAGAAGTTTATCAGACGCCAAGTGCGCCCTTTACTACAGATACCGAGGGGTTGATGCAGCGAATGGCGGTAAAGAAGCCTCTGGGGCTTAATCAGATTTATCAGCGGATATTTAGAGGTTCCATGCCGGAGCTTTACGCAGATGAGAATATTGACGGGGAAACTTATTACCGTTCTTATATAGATACCTATTTACAGCGGGATATAAGGGATCTGACACAGGTTGCGGATGAAATGCAGTTTTACAATTTCATGACTATTGTTGCCGCACATACATCAAAACCGGTGGTATATGAGGAACTGGCGAATATGGCAGGCATTTCAGCGCCTACGGCGAAAAAGTGGCTGTCGATTTTGATATCTTCTCATATTGTCGCGCTTGTTCCGCCATATCATAACAATGTGCTGAAACGTGTTGTAAAGATGCCTCTTCTTCACTTTTTGGATACTGGTCTGGCAGCCTGTCTTTTGAAATGGGGGAATGCAGAAGCACTGGAAAGAGGCGCTATGTCCGGTGCTTTTTTTGAAAGTTATGTTTTTTCTGAGATTTATAAAAGCTATCTGAATGCGGGAAAAGAACCTCCCATTTTCTATTACCGGGATAAGGATCAGAAAGAGATTGATCTGCTTATTTATCAAAATGGTGTGCTGTCGCCGATTGAGATCAAGAAGGCAGCTTCGCCGGGGAAAGCAGCAATTAAGAATTTCCATGTTTTGGAGCCGGCAGCATCGGCGGAGGCATTTGGGGGATTAGAAGCACTGAAAGTGGAGATTGGAACGGGAAGCGTTATCTGCATGGCAAACGATTTGCTTCCTGTGGATGAGAGAAATTGGTATGTGCCGGTCTGGCTGATTTAGTTATAGTAATTTAAACCGCAGCTTTTGGGAGAAACCCTGAAAGCTGCGGTTTTCGGTTCACAATAAGTTGGCTGATTGACAGGAAAAAGCATTATTTAGTATCCCCAGGACAGTTCTTCCTCATCTAACCAGGCGTCCTCGATGCCCAGTTCCTTTGCGTATTGTGTGATTAACTCGTCAATTTCCTCTTCTGAAACAAAGCGCATGCCTTTTTGCTCGCACAAGGATATATATTCCTGGCATAGAGAGTCGATGGATGTATCGTAGGAATGCATGACATAGTAGTCTGCGCCATTTATCTGGTAATGTGTGACATCGGCATCGGGGTCGACGGAGCTAAAGACGGTGTCATAAATTTCTCCCTCTAAATCTCTAATCCATAAGCCGCCCAATTGTTGGGCATAATATACAGGATGCAGATTGCTGCTGCCATCCAGATATTCCAGACCGAAGATATGATCGCCTGCTCCGGCAGAACCGCTGCTTGGGATGCATCCGTGGTAGTGGGGCTCTGTATAACTTCTTGCCCACGATTCACAGGAATATACGACTTCGGGTGTGCCGGTGCTGCAGGTAATGATCATGATTAAATTGCTCATATCTTCGGGCGAATAAATATCAAGACCTGTAAAACGGATGGCAAGCTCTTCCACACCGTCCCCGCCGCAATCCAGATAAGCATGTTCCACATAGGGGCGGCGGTCGGTTCCTTCCAGATAGGTGTTGGTAAGTTCGTTTACGATATCGTTCAGGCTCCATTCAGATTGTTGGCGGTCAGTGTACCATGCGTCTTCCCGTATTTGTACGGTTTCCTTCCCGGCGAGGAAACGTCTATAGAAGGACAGGGGGCTGTCAAAATCGTTAAAGTGGTATGTGACAGAAGAAAACGTCTCTTCATAGCGGTAGTCGCCCCACATTTCCAGATGCAGGAGCGTTTCATATCCGTCCATCTCTGCGATGCCTTGGTAGATATCTGCGTCTTCCTGTAAGGCGGCTTCGCTGTCTAAATCAATTCCATATGCGTCAAAAAGCTCTGCGATACGCTGGAAATAATGCTCCAGCTGATTGCCCTCCTCATCCAAGTACATTACAGTCTCGTCATAAATGACTTCCTCATTCACCAGTTTTCCCTCCGGGTCATATTGATAAGCGGTATAGGCGAAATCCGAAGAACCGCCTGCCGTCTGTTCAATGGTCAGAGCAGGAAGCAGCTGGCTGCCGTCATAACGGTACAATCTGGCGTTTGTATCGGAAAAATCAAAGATAATGCCGTAATGACTTTCATGGCAGAACAGGTAAGGTGTTCCGTCTGCATGAAATAAAGACCAGGAAAGATCGAACCCGTCCATGTCTGAGTAACGTTCTTGAGAATAGGCAGCTGCCTGACGGACTTCGTTGTTCTCCGCTTCGTAAATGTAGAATGTGATATCTTCTTCGGTCAGAAGAAAGACCAGCAGTTCTTCGCTTCCGTCCTGATCAAGGTCGTAGATTTTGGCATCAGATATGCCGGCGGAAGCTGTCCAGAATTGGTTTTCTGATTCTACCGCATATACGTTGTCATAATCAAAGATTTTGGTCTGCGCGCCCAGATTAGCAGAGCCATATTGAGGAATCAGATTTGTCTCCAGATAGTCTTGGAGCAGTTCAGCTGCCGCAGAGTCAGAAGGGGTGTCTTCTTTGCCATCAGTTTCTTGAATAGGTGCTGCTTCGTTTTCGGTCTTGCTTTCCTCTTCTGCACTTTCCGAGGCAACGGTTTCTTGCGTGCGGTCATTGTTCCTCGTTGTGAAATAGAATACACTGCCTGCTACGACTGCGGCAGATAGGATGACTGCGGAAACAATGCCGATGAAAACCGGGGAAATACCTTTCTTTGGAATTGCAGGTGCGGATATTTCCGGAGACGGTGTGCCGGAAGACGTGCCGGCATGCACCGGGGTTCCGCAATAATTACAGAAATTGGCGTGATCATTTATTTCTTTACCGCAATTTGAACAAAACATTTGAATCCTCCAGTATACTTATCTTTTTTGTAGTTGGTATGGGTTTATTATGGCATGCTTTTACGGTTTGGTCAACATAAGAGGACTCTGGGGAGGGGCGTGTTTCATGATAATAGCATATGGCACCTGCAAAAATTAAGTAAGCATAAAATAGTAAGAAAAAGAGAGAAAATATAAGGAAAAATGGAGAATACCATGGCATTTTGCTGGAATAATCCGTGTACGATTTGCGATAGAGAAGGCTTTTATATAAAATAAGATTTAAGAAAAAAGATGCGGAAGCTAAAGGAGGTGAAGTATGGAACTGAAAAAAAAGATATTCGGATGTTTATTGGGTGCAGCCGTTGGAGATGCTATGGGAGCAGCCACAGAATTGCGGACAAAGGAGCAGATTAAAGAGCGCTTCGGCGGAACTGTGCGGGACATCATTCCGCCGCCGGATGACACCTTTGCAAGAGGGGCGAAAGCAGGAAGCGTGACGGATGATTTTAGCCTGACTTATTATACAGCCCGGGCGATTCTTGACAGGAACGGCATCATCGATGAAGAGACAGCAAATCAGGCGCTTTTAAGCTGGGCGGAGGATCAGGCTTTTTATGATAAGTATGCAGGTCCCACCACGAGGGCAGCGGTGGAAAAGATCAAAGGGATAGAGACCGTCAACCCCTATGCATTTATCTGCTGTGACAATGCAAAGGCATCCAATGGTTCCGCCATGAAAATTGCGCCTGCTGGCTTATTCAACCCGGGAAATGTTGAGGAAGCGGTGAAAGCGGCTGTCACCATATGCAGACCGACACACAACAACAATTTATCCATTGAAGGCGCTTGTGCCATAGCGGCAGCAGTAAGCGAAGCTTTGCGGGAGGAAAGTAATCTTTATTCCGTTGTGCAGGCAGGATTTTATGGGGCAAAGCGCGGAGCTGAGCTGAGTAAAGGAAGTTGTGCAGTTTTAGCAGGTCCTAGCGTGCAAAAGAGAATGAAGCTGGCAATCCAAATCGGGCTTACAGCCGGAAGTCTGGATGAAGCGACAACAGAGATTGCGGATTTGGTCGGCAGCGGTCTGCACGTATCGGAGGCGGTTCCGGCAGTTTTCGGCATTATCGTAGCGGCAAAGGGAGATTTAACGGAAGCAGTGGTAGCGGCAGTGAATATCGGTTCCGACACGGATACCATCGCTTCTATGACCGGAGCTGTTTTGGGAGCACTGTGTGGAAGCAATGCGGAAATGGAGAAATATCTGGGTCTCATCCAGTCGGTGAATGGATTTGATATTGCCGCTATGGCGGAGGATATTGCAGCTTGTGTTTCGGCATGATAGGAGAAACAGTATGAAGAAGAGATTAGGAAAGATAGAACCCTATATATATTTATCGCCGGCATTGATTTATTTTGCGGTGTTTTCCTTTTATCCCTTTTTGAGGACCATCGGTCTAACCTTTTTTACGGTCAGTGCAGACGGTAATGTAAAAGCCTTTGCCGGATTAGACAATTACATCCATGTGCTCACAGATCCGGCATTTTTGCGTTCCATATGGAACACCGTTGTGTATGTGATTCTGGCATCGCCGCTGGCGATTTTCATTGCACTGATTCTTGCGGTGCTTGCAAACAAAAAGACCAGGACCTCATCGATTTATGAGACCATGTTCTCGCTGACGATGGCGATGTCAATGTCTGTCACGGCAATGATCTTTAAGATTATGTACAATCCAAATGTGGGACTGATCAATAAGCTGCTTGGGACAAAAATCAATTGGCTCAATGATGCAAAATATGCCATGGTTTCCATGAGTTTTATTTCGGTTTGGATGAATATCGGATTTAATTTCTTGTTCTTGCTTGCTGCAATCCGCGGGGTTCCGGGAGAACTTTTGGAAAGCGCCGACATTGATGGGGCGAGTCTTTACAAAAAGGTGACCAAGGTCATTCTTCCTATGATCTCACCTACCGTATTTTTCCTGATTTGTACGTCCTTGGCAAAAAATATTATTATGGCGGGACTTCCCATCATTTTGACAGAAGGCGGTCCTAAGGGATCCACTTCAACCATGATTTACTATATGTACAAACAGGCTTTCGGCAACATGAGCTATAACGATGCCTATGCGGCGGCAGTAATCACATTTCTATTTACGCTCATTGCAACGCTGATCAGCTTTTCCTTTGAGAAAAAGGGGGTACATTATTCATGAAAAAGAAAACGTACCAAAATATACTTTATCAGGTGGTCTGCCTGCTTGTAGGGCTGATCATCATTGCACCGATCTTGTATGCATTTTCCATTTCCTTTATGGAGCAGAGGGAGATTCTGACAAAGAAGCTGCATCTATTGCCGAATAGATTTCAGTGGGACAATTACAAAGAGGCGCTGCGGCTGACGCATCTAGTCAGATATATGCTTAATTCCTTTATTTTAGCAGGAGGCTCCAGCCTCGTGCGCGTAATCGTAGCAAGCCTGGCGGCATTTTCCTTTGCATTTTTTGAATTTAAGGGAAAGAACTTTTTGTTTATGCTGTGCATGTCCACCATGATGATTCCGGGAGATGTGGTGCTGATTACCAATTACAAGACGGTTGCATCCTTAGGGCTTACCGATACTTACTTTGGAATGATGACCATGTTTTTAGTATCGGTGATGAACATTTTTATGTTCAGGCAGTATTACCTATCCTTTTCAAAGGAACTATATGAGGCTTCAAAAGCAGACGGATGCGGGAACTTAAGGTTTTTTACCAGCATTCTGCTGCCTTTGTCAAAACCGGTCATCGCCACGGTATTCATATCTTCTTTCGTGAGCACATGGAATACTTATCTGTGGCCGATGCTGGTAACAAACAAAGATACCATGCGCACAGTGCAGGTGGGAATTACCATGCTCAACTCCAAAGACGGAGGCACGATTTACGGTCCCATCATGGCGGCATCTGTGATGGTCATGGTTCCGACCCTGATTATTTTTATCGTATTCCAGAAACAGATTGTGGGAGGCATGATGACAGGTTCGGTGAAGGGGTAAGCAATTTTAGGCAACATAAATCAATTACAAAAGGAGGAAGAAACATGAAACGATTCATCAGTCTATTAATGGCGGCAATTATGATTTTATCTTTAGCGGCATGCGGCGCTAAGGATACAGGGGAGGTCAAAGAGCCGGAAAGCACCGAAACAGCGCAGGAAGTGCAGCCTGAAGCGGACAGCCAGCAGGAGGAGGCACAGGAGCCGGCAGAGGAGTCTAAGAGGATCAGCGATGCAGATATAGAAATCAGCTTCTGGCATCACATGGAGGGCACCAACGCCAATGCCCTTGAGACCGTATGTAACAATTTCAACGATACGGTAGGAAAAGAGTACGGAATCATCGTAACACCCAGCTTCCAGGGAACCAACACAGCAGAAAAATTAAATACTCTGGCACAGGCAGGCGACTGGGTGAACTTCCCGGATATCTGCCAGGTGGCAAGCGCAGGTATTCCCACGATTTCGGGATATGACCTTTTTGTATCACCTGAGGAAATGTATGCAAAAGGGGAGAACATCATTCTTCCCAGAGAGTCCATTATTGCAAACAATGCGCGTACTTTTACCTATAAGGATGAGCTTTGCGCCATTCCTTTCAGCAACTCCACGATTCTCCTTTACTATAACAAGGGGCTCTTTGAGGCAGCAGGATTAGATCCGGAAAATCCGCCCAAGACCATTGCTGAGATGGCGGAAGCAATTGAAAAGCTGACCCAGAAGGATGGGGATGAAGTGACCACTTATGGTCTGAATGTTCAGGTAAAAAGATATCAGTTAGTCAACTGGGTAGGCGGCGAAGGCGAATACAACTTTATAGGCGACAACGAAGGCGGACGGGCAGGTCTGATGTCAAAGGTTACTTTCGGCGAAGACGGTACCCTCATGACCTATTTAGACGAGTGGGAAAAGGTTATCGCTACAGGAGGCTACAAGCCGGTGGAAGATAACATCAACGAAGAATTTGCAATGGAGCTTTCAGCAATGGCAATTATGTCTTCTGCAAGAATCGGCAAGCTGAAAGATTTGATTGGAGATGAATTTGAATGGGGAACAGCGCCCCTTCCGAAGGTGAATGCGTCCGACAAGGGCGGAACGGCAGTAGGAGGTTCCGGAATCGTTATGTTTGATAAGGGAGATGCCGATGAGCTTACGGCAACATGGATCTTCCAGCAGTATTTAGGCGGAGAAGATGCACAGTATGATTTCTGTACGGCAAGCGGATATATCCCCATGAACAAGGCTCTCTACGAGACAGAAAAGATGAAGACCTATATGGCAGAGAATCCTGAAATCGTGGCAGCAGTGGATCAGCTTCTTGCGTCCAATCCCAATGTACAGGAACCTTTCGACATCGTGACCGGCGATATTAACTCCATCATAGATGAAGAAATGGTAGCATTTGCACAGGGAGAGCAGGATAAGCAGACGACCCATGACAACATCGTAAATAAGTGCAATCAGAAACTTGCTGACTATGTGAAGGTAAATGCAGAATAATTGTATTTCGTGATGATAAGAAAGGCAGACATACTATGGTTAAGATGATTGTAACGGACGTGGATGGGACCATCGTGGGAAAAGATGAGATTTTACATGACGCGATGACCAGCTACGTGAAGCAGCTTAAGGAAAAGCAGATTGATTATACCATCGCAACAGGAAGGTGTGCCGGGCTAGTAAAAGATTATGTGGAGCAATTGGGAATTGAGGTTCCTTATATTGCCTGCAATGGAGGGAGTGTTGTAAGAAAGGGAGAGGTTCTCGCAAAGAGAACCATCCCTCTTAAACATTTACGGAAGATATTTGAAACGGCGGATGAAATGGGAATGGCTGTGATTTACAGTGTGGATGGGATGGAATATGCTTACAGACAAACGCCCTTTATCCTTTCCCAGCAGGAAAGCCATAACCGCTATTTCTTGCAGCCTGATTTTACGGAAGAAACGTGGGAAAATCTGGAACTGGAAAAGGTAATTGTCATGGCGGCAGTCCGGGATGGAAGCATCCATGCCATAGAAGAACTATGTAAGGAATTGCCATCTTCCATAGAATATATACCCTATGGAAACAAGGCAATCGACATTCAAAGTGCAGAGGCGACGAAGGAAAATGGCGTCCGCGAGCTGGCAAGGCTGATGAATCTGTCCATGGATGAGATTCTTTTCGTAGGTGATGACCTAAATGATGTCAGTATGATCAAGGCAGCAGGTATCGGCGTTGCAGTAGGTAATGCCCAGCCCGCAGCCAAGGAAGCCGCGGACTATGTGACAAAAGAAAAATGCTATCTGGGGGTAATGGAAGCGGTGGATAAATTTACAGGGGCGGATGCATGGCGGGCGGCTATGGACAATTCTCTCAGACGCCAGTCTTATAATCTTCCCATTGTTTTGAAAGAACAGTTTGAGAATTTAATGAATCAGGTAAGGAAATTGTTGGAGGATGGATCGTTTGAACAGATAGACCGGCTGATTCTCACCGGCTGCGGCGACTCCTACGCAGCAGGTCTTGCCCTGCGCTATCCCTTAGAAGAACTGACGGATTTGCCGGTAGAGCTGGTGAATGCCATGGATCTTAGCCGATATTATGAGAAAAAGCGCATGACAGACAAGACGCTGGTGATTGTGGTAAGTATTTCCGGGAATGGATTCCGTATCAAGGAAATCATGGAAAAGGCAAATGCCTGCGGCGCAATGACTCTTGCCGTCACTAAGAACAAAGACTCTGATATCGGAAACCGGGCAAAGAGAGTGCTGCGGCTTCCTCTTACCCCTTTTGAAGGAGGACCCGGCAACCGTACTTATTTTTCAAGCCTGCTTGCCCTTTTGTTGTTTGGAATTGCCATGGGAGAGGCGAGGGGCGTACATGACGAGGCAAAAAGCCGGTTCTATTATGAAGAGATTAAAAAGCAGGGAGAGCTGCTTGCAGAATTTCTGCCCACTTGGGAAGAGCCTTTGTTCCAGCTGGCAAAGGACTGGAAGGAAATGACAGGATTTGATTTCGTGGGAAGCGGCATGGAATATGGCAGCGCATGGTTTGGTCATGCAAAGATTTTGGAGATTACAGGCGCTTTTGCCATGCAGATCAATTCTGAGGAATGGTTTCATATGAACAACTTTGTGAAAGTTATCGATCAGTGTGGGACCATCTTTCTTGCATCTGTGAATGCCCCCGGATATGAGCGCACCAAAGAGGCAGTGCGCTATAGTGTGCGGCTGGGACGTCCTACTTTGGTGATTACAGATGGAACGGAGGAAGACTTAGGGGTAAAGGTTCCCTGCATCAGGGTGCCGTCCGCAGATTTCCTGCCGGCAATGGCATTGACGCAGTACGTACCGGTGTGCATCCTTGCCGGATATATGGGCGCCATGCTGGGAGAAAAGAACTGCAGGGGATGCTTGGGTCCATGGAGCTTCGCTGCAGGCGGGGCGTTTATCAAAGAGAAAAAAGAACTGTGAGAGGTGAATGGGATGAGGCTTGCGACTTCAACAAATCTTCTGTATTTGAGACCGGACGGAACAAGATTTGATCTGCCTAAGACGTTAGAGATGGTATCAGCGGCTGGTTTTCGGATTTTTGATTTAAATTTCTATGACTGGTCTTTACCTGGAACAGAGTTTTTGACAGACAGATGGGAATGGTGGATCGATGATGTGGCGGAGTGTGCGGCGAGGCTTGGCGTTACCTTTGGTCAGTGTCATGCCTACTTTTATCCTTTTTTAGACGAAACCTTAAGCGAGGAAAAAAAGGCGTATCATAAGCGCCTGCAGCAGCGTTCCTTTGACTGCTGCAGGCGGGTGGGCGCCCATACCTGTGTGCTCCACCCGGAGACCAGATGGGAGGGCGTGGATATTGTCAAAAATTCCATTGCCGGCAACCGGGAACACTTTGCGCCTATCATTGAGCAGATGGAAAGCTGGGGGATGAGGATTGCCCTTGAGAACATGTGTGATTATGGGATTGCCCCCAGGAGAAAGTTCGGTGCGTACCCGGAGGAGTTGGCAGCTTTTGTAAAATCTTTTGGCAGCGACCGGATCGGAATCTGCTGGGATTTTGAACATGCGGATATTATGGGACAAAATCAACGGGAGGCATTGCTTTATATAGGAGAACTTTTATTTGCTACCCATGTGTCAGACACCTACAGTAAGACCGACAATACATTGATGCATGTGCTGCCCATGACGGGAACCGTTCCATGGGGAGAAGTCATGCAGACACTTAAGGAAATCGATTATCAGGGGGATTTCTGTTATGAGGTCCACAACTATTTGAACCGCCTGCCGGATGCGGTCATTGAGACGGCGCTTCGGCTGGCATACGAAATCGGCGTGTATCTTGTATCATGAGAAAGTGCGCCCTATGAAACATAATTGGATGCGCAGCTTTACGCGCAGAATGGGGGCTGCGCAGTAGCAGGCAGAGGAATGGAAAGTGAATGGATATTTAAACGGAGCAAGTGAAGGAACTCAGATTTTGCTGGTGTTATCGATTATCCTCTTTGCAGGTTTTATTATGACCCGTCTGACCAACACGCTGAACCTTCCCAAGGTCAGCGGCTACATATTGGCGGGCATCTTGATCGGACCTTGCGGGCTTAATCTGATACCGGCAGAGATGATAGAAAATATGGGATTTGTCAGCGACGTGGCGCTGGCATTTATTGCCTTTGGCGTAGGGAAGTTTTTTAAAAAGGAAGTGCTGATGAAAACCGGCAGCAGGATCATCATCATTACCCTGTTTGAGACATTGGCAGCAGGGGTACTTGTCACTTTTGCTGCAACGTTTGCTTTCGGGCTGGATATTAAGTTTGCCTTGATTCTGGGGGCAATCGCCACAGCCACAGCCCCGGCGAGCACCATGATGACTATCAACCAGTACAAAGCAAAGGGAGAATTTGTGAATACTCTTTTGCAGATTGTTGCCCTGGATGATGTGGTCTGCCTGATGGCGTTCAGCATCGTGGCTGCGGTTGCAGGAAGCAGCGGTGCAGGGACGGTTGAAGTAAGAGACGTGATGCTGCCAGTTATTTATAACATTCTGGCATTGATTTTTGGGTTTTTCTGCGGCTATTTCCTAAGCAGGCTCCTCATTCCGGCAAGAAGCAAGGACAACCGGCTCATTCTGGCAATCGCCATGCTGGTGGGAATCTCCGGCATTTGTGCATGGCTCGATATATCGCCGCTGTTATCCTGCATGGTCTTCGGTGCAGCATATATTAATCTGACCCAGGACAAAAAGCTTTACAGACAATTAAATAATTTTTCGCCGCCGATTATGTCTATTTTCTTCATCGTTTCCGGCATGAATCTGGACCTTGCCTCTCTTGGGACGGCAGGAGCAATCGGCATAAGTTATTTCCTTCTGCGCATTATTGGCAAATATGCAGGGACCTATGTAAGCTGCCTGATTACGAAAACGAGCAGGGAGATCAGGAACTATATGGGATTGGCGTTGATTCCCCAGGCGGGGGTGGCAATCGGACTTGCCTTCCTAGGGCAGCGCATCCTTCCGGAAGAGACGGGGAAACTGCTGCTTACGATTATCCTGTCTTCCTCCGTTTTGTATGAAATGGCGGGACCGGTCTGTGCGAAATTGGCGTTGATTTTATCTGGCAGTATTCCGGGGGATAAGCCCGCTTTCTTAGGGCAGGGGGAATCAGGCGGTCAGGATGAGCCTGCCAGCGTTAAAAATATGGAATTTAGAGAAAAAGACAAAGCGGAAGCGGTGGAAAGTTTTGAAAAAAGCGATGAACTTGAGGAAAAGGAAGGAATGGAAAGTTCATGTGAAAATCAGGACCGGACAATTGCAGAATGCTTGGAGGAACTAGAGTCAGGGGTAGAAAATCAGGAATATTTTGATATAGAACAGGAACATGGGTTGACGGAAGAAAACATTGCGGATGCAGGGAAGGAAAAAAAATCGAAGAATTGCAAGAAGGAGAAGCAGGTGAAGAAAAAGAGGAAGAAGCATTAAGAACGTGCATTTTCCTCTTTATTCCTTAAATCTTTTCGGAATTTTTATTCGACCTAATAATAAGAATATTTTTTAACGGTGCATAGAATATTGCTTTGAGAGCATGCAATTAGAAGTGTCGTATAAGACAGAAGAGATTGCTGAAAAAGTAGGGTTAAAAGGACCAAGGACGAGGCAGTTGCTGAATGAACTGGTGGCAATGGGAAAATTAACCTGCACGGCAGCCACTAAAAATAGAAGGTATATGAGGATAGAATAAAGTCAGCAATGGCGTAAAATATGCTTGTACAGGTCGTAGAGTTTGAAGAAGTAGGTCAAGAGCTTTCGCCTGTTTGCATTCTCCATCTTTATCATATCTGTTGCCGAGTAGATGACCTCTTCAGCTCCTGACACCTGTTTTATTTCTTTTTTCTGGAATCTTACCAGTTCCAGCATATTTCCCTGATTCTGACGGTATATCCTTAACCTGGACATCTTATCTGCCCCGGTTCTACACCACCCTAAAGGTCTTGAACTCATTCTGCCGGCATACACATGGCTGACATGCCCTTCCTCATCGCTATCCATACCTTCATAAACATAGATTATTCGGGGCATCACTGTATTTGTCCGCGGTTTCCTGATATCCCCTTTATGCTCCAGATATTGAAGGGATACATGGTCTTCATCTGCATCTATATAAATCGTTTTTAATTCTTTCTTCTCATCCGGCTTAACCACCGGAAAGTCCAGCCGGTGCAGTTTGTTCATTACGGTTTCTTTGCTTATGGCATTACCGTTTATGCTGGCATTTGCACCGCCTTTTCTATAACTGCTCTCTGCTGCTTCTTTAAAGATCCCTGCTTCCGCATCTTCTGTAATCCTGACATGATCTCCCAGTCCCATCAGTTGGTCTAAAAGACAGCTTTCCCGCAGCAGTTCATCATAAGTTTCCCACTCTTCGGCAATCATACTGCATCCCAGCCTTGTAACCTCATCTGTCACACCATAAACCATTTCGGCGATTTTAGTAAGATTATCGGTATAAGTTTTGAAAATATCTGTTAATCTTTTTGCCCCATGCTCACAAGACTGTTGTATACTATTAATCATGAAAGCACCCTCCTTGGATTTTTGTCTTGTAAACTTCAATCCTAACATAGGATCACGGTGCTTTCTTTATGTCTATTTATTTTTCCTACAAAAACTTTACCCTACGTATAGTAAATAGGCTGTTAACATGATATAATCGAACTGATGATCGGTTGCGCGCGGCATAGGAAGGAAGTTTACTACAAATGAAATTATTTACCGTGTGGATTATACAGATTATATTGTCATGGCTGATTTCAGCGGGATAAATGACAGAAGTTTATTTTACATGACGCATTTTATCAAGTAAGTCTCATTTTTCTATGATATACTTGAAAAGTCAAAAAGCATGCAGACATTATGAGAGGGACCAGAATTTATGATTGAAGTAAATCACATTTCTAAGGATTTCGTATCCCCAAAGAAATATCCGGGGCTTCGGGGCGCCATCAAAGGCTTATTTTCCAATGAAAAAATTGTAAAGACGGCAGTGGACGATATCTCCTTTTCCATAGAGAAGGGAGAGATTGTGGGATATATCGGGAGCAACGGCGCCGGCAAATCCACCACCATCAAGATGATGACGGGCATTTTAAACCCCACCAAGGGAACCTGCCGGGTGGCAGGGATAGACCCGGGCAAAAGAAGGCGGGAGAACGCGCAGAATATCGGCGTGGTGTTTGGGCAGAGGACCCAGCTTTGGTGGGATCTGCCTTTAAGCGAATCCTTTACCATCCTGAAAGAAATCTATGATGTGTCGGACGATAATTACAGGGAGCAGATGGCATTCTTAAACAGAGTGCTGGCGCTGGAGGAGTTTTTTGACAGACCGGTGCGCACCCTTTCTTTAGGGCAGCGTATGCGTGCCGACTTGGGCGCGGCGCTATTGCACAATCCGAAGGTTCTTTATCTGGATGAGCCCACCATAGGGCTGGATCTGGTGGTCAAGGATAATATCCGGGAGGCAATCAAAGAGATTAATGAGAAATATCAGACAACAGTTATCCTGACCACCCACGATATCGGCGATATCGAGGAACTTTGCAGCAGGATTATCATCATCGATGAGGGCAAAAAGATTTATGACGGCTCTCTTGATAAGCTGAAGGATACTTATGGAACGAAAAGAAAGGTGTCCATGGAAATCAGGCAGCCTTACAAGGCAAAGAATCTCGACCTTGCAAAGATGCTTGACGTGCATGCGCAGGAATGCCTTACGGAATATGATAAGGAAAACAGCACCCTTACCGTTACGTTTGACAAGCATAAACTGCAGGTGCCCCAGATCCTTTCGGCGGTCATGGAGCAGGTGGAAATCAAAGATGTGCAGATACAGGAAACGGAGCTTGCCCAGATTGTGAAGGAAATCTACAATCACGGCGCGGTGGAGGGAGCATGATGGGAAAAAGACTGAGAATCTATCTGCCCTTTGCCGCCAATGAATTAAAGTGCAAGATGGCATATAGGGGCGCATTTTATCTGTTTCTTGTGATTAACCTGTTTAAGTCTTTTATCAGCTATTATCTCTGGATGGCGGTCTATGGAAGTTCTGACCGGGCGGTAATCGGCGGGCTGTCCCAAAGCGAGATGATCGTCTATGTGTTCATGGTATATGTGACGTCGTCTGTGATGGTTCCTATTTCGGATGCCATCAGCGAGGATGTGGTAAAGGGGACGGTTGCAATGAACCTGATCAAGCCCATTGATTACCGATTAAGCCTGATTTCCCGGGCAGTGGGCAGTATGATCTACAATTTCCTTGCACCCAGCGTCTTTATCTGGATCGGGGTGGAAATTTATAAAGTGACGGTGCTGGGATTGGCGCCGGTGACGGTGGAAAGAATTATTTTGTATCTTATAAGCTGTATCATGAGTTTTTTGATTTATGTGCTGTTTGATTTCTGCTTCGGGATGGTCGCTTTTTTTACCACTTATATTCTGGGACTGATGATGGTGCAGGAAGCGCTTTTGGGATTTTTGACGGGGCAGCTGATTCCCATCAGCTTTTTCCCGCAGGCGGTGCAGACTCTGTTTGAGTTTCTGCCCTTTTCTTCCATGATTTATACGCCAGTGATGATCTACCTTGGAAAGTACAGTGGGGAGATGCTGGCATTCGTGCTCGCGCGGCAGGCGGTGTGGATTGTAATTCTCTATGTGCTGGGCAGTATGATATGGAAAAGAGTGACCAGACGTCTGGTGGTGCTGGGAGGTTAATGATGAGAACATGTAAACGCTATCTGCGTCTTTACCGGGTATTGATTACCCAGTTTATAAAGACGATTATGCAGTCCAAGGTTGATTTCCTGATGGGGCTGTTTGGATTTTTCTTTACCCAGATTATGGGCATTGCCTTCTTATATCTGGTGTTTGAACAGATTCCTTCTCTTAAGGGATGGACGCTGGACCAGCTGATTTTTATTTATGGGTTTGCCCAGATTCCAAGGGGAATCGATCATCTTTTTACGGACAATGTGTGGCTGGTGGCATGGCGGCTCGTCCTTAACGGCGATTTTGACCGCTATATGCTGCGCCCTATGAATATTTTTTTCCAGGTCATAGCAGAAAAGCTGCAGCCGGATGCTTTAGGAGAACTTTTAGTGGGGACGATTCTGGTGGTGCGTTCGCTGTCAAAAGGAATCGTCATCACGGATTCGGTCCATGGAATATTATTCTTTGTATCTATTTTTGCCGGAGCATTGATTTATACGTCCATCAAGCTGTTTTTTGCATCCTTTGCATTCTGGATTAAAGTAAGCGGTCCTTTTCTCCAGCTGGCGTATGAAACGGCGGATTTTGCAAAGTACCCTACGGAAATTTATGCAAAGGGAATTCGCTTTTTGATTACCTGGGTGATTCCATTTGCCTTTGTGGCATACCTGCCGGCGAGCTTTTTCTTAAAGAGAGAAGCTTCCGGGGTGGTGATTGGAATCGAATGTGCAATAGCGGTGGTTTTTTGGTGCATTGCTTATGCGGTGTTCAACAAGGGGACGCATGTGTATGAAAGTGCGGGGAATTAATAGAAGGAAGGATTTTGTTGGCACAGATGTGGAATTATAAGAATAATTTTTGAATGCATTTGTAATCATATGATTGCGAATGTATTCAAAATGTGGTATGATAAAAATACCAGAAAAGGAGATGATAGCATGGCAAGTTCATTAGTACAATTCCGCACAGAAGATACTTCAAAGATTAAAGCAACAAATATATGTGAACGCCTCGGAATCGATTTACCGACCTATATGCGCATGTGCATTTCAAGGTTGATTCAGGAAAATGGCATACCATTTAGCATGAAACTTGAAAAGGAGCCAGAGAATCGTGCAGTGGCGGCATTGAAAACAGCTAGCCGTATTGCAGAGGAGAATGGGATATCTGAGATGACGCTGGAGGAGATTAATGCTGAAATCGCAGAAGTAAGGAAGCAGGACGGTATATGAAATATTACGCGGTTATTGATACGAACGTGCTGGTATCCGCGATGCTTAAATGGGATTCCGTGCCGGGAACCATCATGGAACTAACCTTTGATGGACTTATTATTCCTATATTGAATGAACACATTGTAAAAGAGTATCATGAGGTGCTTGTACGTCCTAAATTTCATTTTACAGAAGAAATTATTTACGATGTATTAGAAAATATCCAAAGCAGAGGAATTTATGTGGATGCAGAATACCTTGACATTGAACTGCCCGACCCGAAGGACAGGGTGTTTTATGAGGTCGTCATGGAGGAGCGCAAAACAGAGGACACATACCTCATAACGGGAAATATCAGGCATTTCCCGACAAAACCGTTTATTGTCACCCCAAGAGAAATGATGGATATTATCCTTTCGGGGTCTGAGGATTGAACTTAATAACGACTGTGAGAGTAATTTATTTTAATCCATAAAAATACGCCTTCTCCTGCGTATCATAAATATACTTGAATGGTAATGAAACCTTTCTTTACAGTGAAAAGTATTTTATGTGAAACAAAATGTACGGAGGAGGCGTTATTATGAAAAAAAGACTAACAGCAATGATTTTAGGCGCAGCTCTCATGACAGGAGCACTGTCAGGATGCGGTGCCGGCGGAAGTTTAAGCGGTTCCAAGGAGGAAGGGAATACGACGGTGGAGCTGGAAGCACCTACAGACGAGTCCGCGTCGGAGTACGATTCCGGCGAAGCGGCAGAGCGCGGATCTTATGAGGAGGCAGAAGGAGAGGGGGACATAGCAAGACCGGGGATGGAAGAAGAAAGTTATGCGCAGTCCTGCTACCGGACAGATGTGCTTATTGAAAACACAGAGGAATACAGCAAATGGGACGAGAAGGGATATTCTTCTGTGCTGAATCAGCCGCTATCTACCTTTGCAGCGGATGTGGATACTGCTTCCTACAGCAATTTACGGAGAATGATTACAGACGGCTATCTGCTGGACGAGATTCCTGAGGGCGCTGCCAGGGTAGAAGAGATGATCAATTACTTTACATACGATTACAAGGAACCTAAGGGCAGCGAACCTTTTGGCGTGACCACCGTAATCAGCCAGTGCCCATGGAATGAGGAAGCGCAGCTTTTGACAATCGGGCTAAAGACACAGGAGATTGACTACGGGGATGCGCCCGCCTCCAACCTGGTTTTTCTTTTGGACGTTTCCGGTTCCATGGCAGATAGCGACAAACTTCCTCTCTTGCAGGAGGCGTTTGGTCTTTTGGCAGAAAACCTTACAGATAAGGACAATGGAAATTATGCATATATCGACAGCTTTAGGGAAGCAAAAAAGGTTTTGTAGACGGAAATGACAGCCACCCTCCTTACCATCTGCAAGGACGTTAAATTTCAGGTGGAGTTCAATCCGGCAGTGGTGGAGCGTTACAGGCTGATCGGTTATGAGAACAGGGCATTGGATCGGAAGGACTTTAATGACGATACGAAAGATGCCGGCGAGATTGGCGCAGGACACAACGTCACCGCAATGTATGAACTTATCTTAAAAGAACCCCTTGGAACCATGAGTGAGAATGAGATAGAAGATTTAAAATATAGTGATAAATATAAAGAGGAATGGGGGACATCCGGCGCCGGCAGCAAGGCGATGGAAGAAGAGTGGCTGACCATCAGCATCCGCTACAAAAAGCCGGCGGAAGATACCAGCAGCCTTTTGCAGTATCCGGTGGATTATGACAGCTATACCTATGAGCCGGGAGAAGATTTCAAGTTTGCGGCTGCAGTGGCAGAATTTGGGCTTCTGGCATCCCACAATGAATATCTGGAGAATGCATCGGTGGAGCATGTGGTGTCCGTGCTTAAGGGGATGAATCTGGAAGATGAATATAAGGCGGAATTTGAGGATTTGGTGAAGGAAGTGAGGTAGCGGTTGTGTTTTTCAAAAAACAATTGTTCGCAACAACTTCAACGGAACTGAAGTCAAAGGTATTAGATATATTGAGGCAAAATAACATTAAATATTATTTGAAAACGAAAGACAACTTTGGCGGAGGAATGTTTTCAGAAAGAAGATTTACGGGCAGTTTCGGGATGGAGACATCGAGCAGGTTTGTCTATCAGATCTTCGTCTCAAAAAAGGAATACGAAAGCGCAGCATATTTTTTACAGCAGAGTCACCTTTAAATTTATTAATCAATATGTAATAAAAAAGAAAAATACTACTTTTAAGCCAAAGAGTAGTATTTTCTTTTTTTATAAATTAACTTAAAATGAACAAAAGAAAACACACCGCTGATTTTCTTTAGATAAAATTAAGAAAAATTTATAGTATGTTGTAATTTTTTTCCCATATAATTCGTTATAATGTTTGGTGGACACTTTTCACGACATAAGTAAGCTGTTTTGTGATTAGAGTATTGACAAAACGTGTTCTAGTTGTATAATACAATAGTACAAACAAAATAAGGAGCGCTTAGACAAATGAATGAATTAATTGAAATCCAGGATATGTGCAAGATTTACAATCCGGGAGAGAATGAGGTCCGGGCATTGGATCATGTGAATTTGAGGATCGATAAGAATGAATTTGTAGCCATCATCGGGCAGTCTGGCTCCGGTAAGTCAACCCTGATGAACATGCTGGGATGTCTGGATGTGCCGTCCAGCGGTACATACATATTAAATGGGCAGGATGTTTCGGGACTTACAGACGACGATCTGTCAGATATCAGGAACAGAGAAATCGGATTCATTTTTCAGGGATTTAATTTGATTTCAGGGCTCACCGCCCTTGAGAATGTGGAACTTCCTCTGATCTACCGCGGCGTCGGCAAAAAAGAAAGGCTAAAGCTTTCCAAGATAGCCCTTGAAAAGGTGGGGCTGAAAGCAAGGATAGACCACAAGCCTACCGAGATGAGCGGCGGACAGCAGCAGAGAGTCGCCATAGCCAGAGCAATCGCACAGGCGCCTCCGGTCATCCTTGCGGACGAACCCACCGGAAACCTGGACTCTGGTTCTACCAAGGAAATCATGGAAATATTAAAAGGATTGCATGCGGAGGGCAGAACTGTGATTCTGATTACCCATGATAATGATATTGCCGCCAGAGCCAGACGCATCATACGGATTATGGACGGCAAGATTGTGAATGACATTATAAATCAGCAGGAAATTTAATAGACAGCGTTTGGGAGGAGAAGAAAATGTCTGATAAGAAGAAACCAAAAAACAGCAAGACGGAGAATGAGAATGTGGTTGACATTCTGGAAGGGTCCCCATTAGAGAATGCGGAAGATTTGAAGCAGGAAGGCACAGGAACGGAACCGGCATGGTCGGAAGAAATGGAATCGTCAGATGATGCACCAGATGGATCAAAAGCCGAAAGTATAGAGCCGGAGAATACACAGACTGAAATACCGGAAGAGGAAAGTGTGGAGCTGGTAACCACCACCAAATACAAGGAACTTTCGGAGAAAAAGAAGAAGGAAAAGAAAGAGAAGAAGAAAAAGGAAAAGAAACCCTTAGACAGGGCGGCAAAGAAAAAACGTAGAAGAATCATCCTCTGCAGTCTCTTAGGAGTGGTCATCGTGTTCTTTGCCGTAAGCAAAGTTTTTGGCAGCAGTGGTCCTCAAACGTTTGTAATGACAACAGGTGCGATTACCGGTGAGATCGAGCAGACCATCAGCACCAGCGGAACGGTCACAACGGAAACCACGAAGAGCTATTTTTCTGATGTGGATGTAAAAATCGGAGATGTGGCTGTAGCGGCAGGCGATGCGGTAAAAGCGGGGGACGTACTGATTTCCTATGACGCGGAGGATCTTGCGACGAAGACGACGCTGGCGCAGCTGAAGATTCAGTCGAATCAGGGGAATTACAACAACTCCGTACAGAGCAACGGTCAGAAGTGGGGAGACTTAAACGAGGCAAACGTCAATATAAGCGTGCTGGATCAGCAGATTGCAGACACGGAAGCCTACATAACCAATCTGGAAAATAAGATCGAACAGAAAAAAAGCGATCTGGCATACGAGGGCGCGCTGCTCCAGATTTCGCTTTTAGACTGGCAGGACCACCCTGATTCTGACGAGTATATGAACCTGCAGAAGCTGGTGCAGCTCAACAGTTATGAACAGCAGAACAACGCAGAAGTCAAGGGCTGGGAGGATGAGCTTGCAGTATATAATAAAATGCTCTCAGACTACAAAGAATACCGCTCAGAAATGAAGTCGCAGAAGAGCTCTGCAGAAGCCGGCAGGATGACTTCCGGCGCTCGTCAGGAATTAGAGGCAGACAACCAGACCAAGGGAATCGAGGCCTCTGACTCACTGGAAAGCCTGCAGGCGGCAGCAAATGGCGTGGTGGCGGAGTTCGACGGCGTTGTCACAGAGGTGAATGCCGTGGAGGGCGGCACAGTTGCCACAGGTTCCCAGCTTTTGAAACTGGAAAGTACGCAGGATGTCATGGTCAGAGTAACGGTGACAAAATATGATTTGGATAAGATTGCAGTAGGTCAGAATGCGAAGGTCACCATCGGAAGCCAGGAATATGAAGGCAAGGTGACGAAAATCAATAAGATGGCGGAACAAAATAACAGCGGCGCTTCTGTGGTAGGTACCGAAATTAAGATTACCAATCCTGACAGCGAAGTTATTCTGGGAGTGGAAGCAAAGGTAATCATAAGCACTGCACAGGAAAAGGATGTCGTGCTCATTCCGGTAACGGCAGTCAATGTGGACATGGAAGGCGAATTTGTCTATGTTGTGCAGGAAAATATCTTAGTGAAGAAACGGATTACAACAGGCATTTCGTCCGATACCATGGTGCAGGTGACAGAAGGACTTTCAGAAGGCGAACAGGTTGTTACGGATGTGACTGCCAACCTTATGGAAGGCATGGCAGTAGCAACAATGTCCCAGTAGCAGGCAGACAGAGTGGAGGTAGAAATGGCACAGATATGGGAATACATCAAGATTGCTCTGATGAATATCAGGAGCAATAAGGGGCGCTCCGTTCTAACCATGCTGGGAATCATTATTGGTATTTCCTCCGTCATCATGGTCATCTCAATTGGAAATGGTGTCAGGGGACAGGTTAATTCAGAGTTAGAGGGTCTTGCCGGCGGGCAGATTGTATTTTATGCAGATACCACAAGAAAAGATACTACAGTGTCTTTTAACCAGGAGGATTTTGATGCGATTAAAACGCAGGTCGATCATGTAAAAGGCGTCACGCCGCAGTTCGGATCATGGGGAACGGCAGAAGGTCCTAAAGGTGATTTTGATATCAGGATGAGCGGAGGTACGGTCGGGCTGCAGTATATTTCAAGCGAGCCCATTGTCAAAGGTAAATATTTCACCCAAAACGACTACGACGGTGCGAGTAATGCCTGTGTAATCAATGAGGGCAGCGCGGTAGCGCTTTTTGGAACCACGGACGTAATCGGCATGAGTTTTGACGCTACTTTCTGGGGAATCACCCAGGAACTGCGGGTGGTGGGAATTAGGAAGGACAGCGCTTCGTCGCTGATCAGCGGCAGTTACGGCGTCACCACCATAGAGGCGGAAGTCCCGTTGACCTTTATGGCAAATAAGCTGGGCTACTATATTGATGAGATTGATCAGTTTTATGTAATTGCAGAGTCTTCTGCCTATTGTACAGAGGTGGCATCTAAGGTGCTGGCATTATTGGAGGGCAGGCATAATGTGAGGGGTGAAAACCAGATTATGATGCAGAGCTTTACGGATGTTGCAGCGCAGTATGACACGATTTTAGGGTTCATTACGATATTTATTTCCTTTGTGGCAGCGATTTCCCTTCTGGTAGGCGGTATCGGCGTTATGAACATCATGCTGGTGTCCGTGACGGAACGGACCAGAGAAATCGGAATCAGAAAGGCGCTGGGGGCAAGGACAGGTTCGGTGCTTTTGCAGTTCTTGGCGGAAGCGGGCATCATTACGCTGCTGGGAGGTCTGATTGGAATTGCGCTGGGCGTTTTGGGGGCTATGGGAGTCGGCTCCATTGCCGATATTTCACCGGAGGTCAGCGTGGGGACGATCTTGTTCGCTTCGGTTTTTTCCTGCGGGGTTGGAATTTTCTTTGGGATTTATCCGGCAAGGAAGGCGGCAAGGCTTAGTCCGATTGAGGCGCTTCGGCACGAGTAATTGAATACTGGAGGTTGTGGACAAAAAGCGTGACGGATACGGCGCCGGCTGGCAGTCCATATGCACACCGGCAGGACAGTGGGCGCCACAGGGCAAAGAACGGACGGCGACCACTGTCCTGCCGGTGTGCATATGGACTGCCAGCCGGCGCCGTATCCGTCACGCTTTTTGAAGGAACGGTATCGAATGACGGAGGTGGAGAAAAATATTCCACCCAATTTTGTGGATTTGGAAATGATAAATTCTTGAAAGGGATGTTTGGCAACGGAAAATGGTCGGCTTACAGCATGGAAGGTGTTAAGGGAGAAGGAAAAATCCGATATGGTTTTATTCCCGCGAGCCAAGCGGACATGCCAGCATGTTCATTTGGCGGCTGCCACAAGGGTCAAATACTCCGCAGCTTGCTGCGGGGTGTTTGGCTATGATAAGGAGAAGGAAAGATGCGGATTGGTATATGTGATGATGAAAAGGGAGTAAGGGATGGAGTCGCAGGGAAAATCAGGGAGATTTATCCGGAGGCGCGCATTAAGCTGTACCGGTCGGGGGCGGAGGTGCTTTTGGATGGGAATCTTCCGGATATTTTGCTGCTTGATATTGGAATGCCGGGGAAGAATGGTATGGATACGGCAAGGGAACTGCGCAGAAGGCATAAAGATATAATTTTGATTTTTGTGACGGCTTTTCGTGACTATGTGTTTCAGTCTTTTGATGTGGGGGCGTTTCATTATCTGGTGAAGCCGTTTGACGATTGTAAGCTCGCGGAGGTATTGCAAAGGGCGGAGGAGCAGGTTGAAGAGAGGGTAAAGTTGGAGGAAGCTGGTAACAGAAGAAAAACGCCGAGTCTTATGGTAACCACAGGGGGCAGGCATGTTGTCGTGAATCTGGAGGACATTATTTATGCGGAGGTGTTTGATCGGAAAGTGGTCATTCATACCATGGATTCGGATATCGAATATTATGGAAGAATGAAGGAGCTTGAGAAGCAGGCGGGGGATGAATTTTTCCGCACACACAGAGGCTATCTTGTGAATTTTCGGTTTATCAGGAAGTACGACAGTAACACAGTTTATCTGAAAAAAGGACAGGCGCTTATGGCGAAGCAGAATTATAGGGAATTTGTGGGGAGGTATTTGCGGTTTATTCAAAAGAAGGGCAAAGAATAGACGTGCCAAAAGAGCAAGGGTTACAATTGGAGGAGGCAGAAAAACAGGGGATGATAGAAAATGAAGCGGCAGTTGAAAACACTGCCTATGTGCTGATGGTAATTGGATTGGCGATAAAGGGATATTGCTTATGCTGGCTTGTAAAGCCTTTTATGAAGAATAAGAAGGGGGCAGCGCTCAGCGCAGGCGCATTCTTTCTGACTGTGTTGATTCTTTATGAATTACGTTTTCAGATGGAAAGCTGGGTGTCATATGGGATTGATCTGCTTGTTACAATACTTGTAATGTGCTTGAGCGATTGCAGAAATTATGCGCAGAAAGTTTTCCTTGTAGGCACCTTCTTTCTTATGCGCCGGTCTACAAATGCAATGGCAGAAATTCTGTATGATCACTTGTACAGATGGGTGGAAAGAACAGATTACATGGCAGAACACTTGGATAGGTGGTTTGCTTTGTGGCTTATCATGTCTATGCTTTATTTATTATTCGAGACGCTTTTCGTAGCTGGATGTGTTTGGATGATTCATAAGATTTACTCAAATAAACAGGCAAAAATGGAAAAGGGAGAATTGCTTATGCTGTTGATTCCTTCTATAGAGGGCGCAGCGGGCTATGAGATTTTACAGTTTTACCGCAGTTTTTACATCAGAAAGGCAGAAGGGATTTCAGGGATTTACGATCTGCTTTCGTTTTTGTATTATGCGGTTTCTCTTGTAATTCTGATTGCGTTTATCGGGTTATATCAGAAAACCAAAGAAAAACAGGAAGAAAAGCTGCGCAGCAGGCTGCTGGAAGCACAAGTTGAAAGTATTCAGCAGCATATTTTACAGGTGGAAGGGCTTTATCAGAATATCCGAAGCATCCGGCATGATATGAAAAACCACATCCTTACGCTGGAAGGGCTTTACGCAGGAAACCGATTGGAAGAAGCGCGGGAATATAGTGAAGATTTAAAAGCAGCGCTTACAGGAACAGAGAGGGAGCAGGACCTTACAGAGATTAGAAGTGGAAATCCGGTGACGGATGTAATTTTGCTGGAAAAGAAAAATGAAGCGGAAAAAAAGAAGATACGATTCCAGTCAGCTTTTTACTATCCGGAGAATGCCAATATTAATGCATTTGACATCAGTGTCATTTTAAACAATGCACTGCAGAATGCAATTGAAAATGCGAAGATGAGCGAAGACTCTTATATACGCATTCGCTCCTACCGCAGGGACAATGCCTATATGATAGAAGTGGCAAATTATTTTGCAGGAAGTCTGCAATGGGATGAGGAAAGCGGACTTCCGATTACTTCAAAAGCAGGCACAGACGGGCACGGATACGGGCTGTCTAATATCCGCAAAGTGGCAGAGAAATATTCCGGCGGCATAGCGATAGACTTAAAGAACCGGGAGTTTATCCTCAGCATCATGCTGATAGCATCATGCTGATAGCATCATGCTGATAGCATCATGCTGATAGCATCATGCTGATAGCATCATGCTGATAGCATCA
>ERZ808054.448-NODE-448-length-40193-cov-5.440223_pt1 | contig 40193 bp, 31 predicted proteins | sample MGYA00380201_ERZ808054 | MGnify/ENA primary metagenome ERZ808054 (study PRJEB31490, sample SAMN06133419) | mouse gut metagenome | isolation source: Z5_2 | host: mice | place: China: Chengdu | collected 2015-05 ...
GGGGCAAATGACTGTATCCTGACAAGGCTGATCATGCGTTTCGGAGAACGGATATATAAGATAAAAATAACCATTCCCAGCAAAAATCCAGCCACCGTAGACAGGGAAGCACCCGCGATACCAAGATTGGTGAATCTTAATAATATATAATCAAGGATCAGATTGATCACATTAGAGACGATCAGGTAGGCGGACGCAAGCTCTGGATGATTTTCCACACCCAAAAAGCTGGACATCAGAAGACCAACACCAATAACCGGAGCGCCAAGCATCCCTACAAAGAGATAGTGACCTGCAAGAGTACTGAGATTTCCGCCCTTTGCTAACGCTTTTGCAATAGGCATTGCCAAAAAAGGCGCCGCTGCAGCAATGATCAGTCCCACTGCAACGGTTATCAGCAGTGTGAGTGAAAACATCTGTGATGCGCCCTCCTTATTCCGCTTGCCAAGCAAAATGCCAGCTGCAATCGCTCCTCCCCCACCAAGGCAATAGCCTGTTACCTGTATCAAAGTTTCCATAGGAAGAACAAGCGTGATCGCTGACATAGCGTCTGTCCCCAAAAAGTTCCCCACAAATATCGTATCAACGATGTTACCCAGCTGCAAAGCCATTGACATCATAATTCCAGGCAAGAAATACTTCCAAATTTTATTCCCTATAAGCCTTTCATTCCTTTGGTGCATATGCTCCATCTCAACATCCTCCTGCCATAAACATTTGTTGTTATTTGTGGTCGTTCTTTTTATTATGCGGCAGCCTTGCCTGCAGCATATTGTATCCTCTTACCATCATCTCTGTCACCACGATTGACAGCAGCGCAAGAAGCCAGCACTGATAACTTCGAAAGCCCTCATAACCATTGAGTCCGAGAGCAATAAAATATACTGTTATATGCAGTGCATAATACTTTGATATATGTTCACTATAATATAGGAGCTGTCTCGCGACAGGATTCTTTAGCACACGCAGTTTTCCATCTCTTGTGCCGATATTTTCAATAAAGAAAAAGGCTATGGCAAAAATAAATATGTGCGCTATACTCGCCGCCACATGCCAAAAATCCGGCTGTGAATACGCATCACTTAACACCGTATACATCTGGGATATGTCCGAACCATATTTTATGAATACCAATACCCACCATACAATCACGATCATGATGCCGGGAATGGCCAGCATGCCGTAAAATTTCACTTTATCCTTAACATGCCGAAGGATTTTGCCAAAGGCAGCTCCAAACAACGCATAGGACAGAAAATAGAGCGGCGTGAAAGAAACAAACTCTGCCTCTCCAATCAAAAGTTTCATAATATACCCAAGCACTGGCACATCCACAGTTGTTCCATAGAGGAATGGCGCCGCGATACTCAATGCCGCACCGAGCACCACGTACCCTGCAGGGTTGATATTCAGTTTCCTGAGCAATGCCAATACAAGATAAATAATTCCGGTAATAAAAAATATATTGATGTATTGTGTGTATACCACTATCAAGTACTCAAAATTTTCCATGCCGGTTCCCGTCAGTTTCCCGCAGACAAAGGGGTATGGGATGAGCAGAGCGGCTGCATAGGCAAGGTTATTCAGATACTGATAAACCACCATGCGGACACCGCTCTTTGCCATTCCCACTGGCGTTGCATTCCTGCTGTATGCAGTCCCAATTCCCATAACGAAGATGAAAATAGCCGCACCGGACATCGTTGCAAACATATAAATCCACCGGGTAATGGTATCCTCCGGGGACATGGTTGCCTGAAAGGCATGAATCAGATAAATAAATAACATAAAAATCCCTTTCAGGTAATCAAACTCCCTCTGTCTTCCGGTATTTGTCTCTTCATGTGAAAAAATAGCGTTCATTTTTTTATCCTCTCCAAACTATCAAAATCAGGATTGTAAACTATCTTGCTTTGGTTTGGTTTTTCAATCATTTCGATTCACAACCCTCTGCCCTCATAAACAAGACCAGCAAATCCGTCTGAATGACAGCGAAATATAATTTTAAAAATTATATCAGATATTCAGAGGACAACAACCCATTTGGAATAGAAAGCACTTTTTTGGGAATAGATTGCATCTGCCCATTGCTCCCACCTCCCTGCTTTGCGGAGCAAAGTATTTCCTAAAAATCACTAATAGCCGGCGCCTTGCGGAATCTATACATATTTCGTTCTCCGCAGACCAGAAAAAAGAGCCTGATTAAGCATCAGGCTCCCACAAAAACTTTAATTCAACTGTTACAAGGGATTCACATATTTCACACAGCGGGCAAATTCTTCTTCCTCTGCGCATACAGATACTTTATATTCCGGAATGTTATATTCCATGATATGGCAGGAAAGTATTTCGTCTCCCCGGCGCACCTGTATCTTCTCCCCCTTTGGTAAAATTTCAAAATCCTGCAGGGGAAGCCGCAGACCCTCCCCGGTCATTTTGATATAACTTTCCTTCCACGTCCAAAGACGGAAAAACATTTCATTCCGCTCCTGCCCGTGAAATTTTTGTAAATATTCTGCTTCGTTCCGGTGAAAAAAACGTTTCGCCACTCCCTGAATCTCCCGCCCTGTTTTTTCAATATCACATCCCACGGCTTCCTCGCCCACTGCACAAATTACCAGATTACCAGAATGGGAGATATTAAAGTGCACGTTCTCTGCCCGCGGCTTTCCCTCCGGCCCACATATGATTTTCTCAGGATTCTCCCCATAAAGCGGCAGGATTCTTGCCAGTAGAATACCTGCCCCCAGGCAGCTTTTCCTATCATTTGCCTGCAGATATTTCATAACTTTTTTTCTTCGGCTGCTGCTGATATGATGGAGCGCTGCCGGATTTTCTTTTGGATCCGGCAGCGCCCTGATATCTATTGCATACAAATATACCATATTTTTCCTCATTTAATCAAAAATTTCATCCACGGCAGACTACGAAGCCGAGCAAAAGGAACGGAAAGAGAAAGCCGCCGCCCCATGCGCTTTACGTCCGTATCCGCTATCCTTGCTTTTGTAATTCAGGGTTATTTCGACGCATTTTGTTTCCGCCAACCGGTTATAACCGCTTCAAAATCCTGTCCACATCCTCATTCTGCCCCAAAACCATCAGATGTTCGTCGCTTTTAAGCACATAATCCGCCCCCGGCAGTAATGACAGGTTTCCGCCCTTCTTCGTCCCCAAAACATTCACATGGTACTTGGCACGGATATCAATATCCCCAATGGTTCTGCCCACCCACTCCTTAACAAGCGGAATTTCATAAATCGAATAATCCTCCGTCAGCTCAATATAGTCAAACACATGGTTTGCACTGACTTTTACCGCCAGTTTCTCCGCGATGTCCCGGTCGGGATAAATAACCTCATCCGCCCCGTTGCGCAGCAGGAACTTGGCATGGATATCCCGGTTTGCCTTGCTGATGACATACTTCGCCCCCATTTCTTTTAACAGACTGGTAATTTCCAGACTGCTTTGGAAATTCGTCCCGATGCAGACAAAACAGAGGTCAAAATTCCTGACGCCCAGGGATTTTAACACTTCCTCATTGGTACAGTCGCCGATTTTCGCGCTGGTGACTACCGGCAGAAGATCTTCCAATACCTCCTCCCTGTCATCCACAATCATAATCTCATTTCCGAGCCTTGCCAGATTTTGGCATAAATGATGCCCGAATTTTCCCATTCCAATCATTAAAATTGTTTTCATTGACCCATTTCCTCCACTTTCTTTTATATCAGGTGTTTGGCTTCATGCCGCCGTCCATCCATATGTCCCTTCAGCCGATGATAATCTTCTCTGCCGGAAGCTGTACCGGCGCCACCTTCTTCCGCTCCGTAAAAGAGAGCGCAAACGTCATACTACCGATACGCCCGCAGTACATCAGCACAATCAATATTAATCTTGATGCGGTTCCCATCCCCCGCGTAATCCCGGACGACATACCCACCGTACCGATGGCGGAAAAGACTTCCAGCAGTACGTCTTCCATGGGAAACGCCTGCACGGCACAGATAAAAGCCGCCGCAATAACCGCTAACAGCAGGTTAATCGTCACCACGATACTTGCCTTCCTGATTTCCCCTTCTTCCAAACGGCGTTTGAATACATTGCAGCCGTGGCTGCCCCTTAAGTTCGCCCATACGAAAACCAGCATCACCGCAAAAGTCGTGGTCTTGACCCCGCCCGCCGTGGAACCCGGACTGCCGCCGATGAACATGAGCATCACCGTCACCAGTTTACTGCTGGACGTCATCCCTCCCACATCTATGGTATTAAATCCTGCCGTCCTCGCCGTCACGGAAGCAAACAGGGACGCCAGTACCGTCTCGGTTCCGTCCATGCCTGCCATCAGGTTCCCGCGTTCCAGCAGCCAGTACACGGCGGCTCCCCCGAAAATCAGAATCGCCGTAACCGTCAGCACGATTTTCGTATGCAGCAGATATTCTTTCACCCGCAGCTTCTTTTTCTGCAGGTCATCCCACACCACAAAACCGATGCCGCCAATGATAATCAGCAGCATAATGGTCACGTTAACCAGCAAGTCGCCGGAATACGCCACCAGCGAGGAATACTCTTCCTTTTTCCCCATCAGGTCAAATCCTGCATTGCAGAATGCCGATATGGAATGGAAAATGCCGTTGCAGATTCCCTCCAGCCATCCCATTTCCGGGATAAACCGGACGGAAAGAAGCGCCGCCCCAATTCCCTCGATGGCAAAAGTAGCGACGGTTATCTTCTTTACCAGCCGGACCACGCCGCCGATTTGGAGCGTATTCATGCTTTCCTGCAAAATCCCCCGTTCCTTTAACCCGATATTCTTCCGCATCAGGACGGCAAGGAATACGCCGATGGTCATAAACCCCAGCCCGCCAATCTGTATCAGCAGCAAAATAAAGCACCTGCCAAATACCGACCAGTAACTGTAAGTATCCACCACTACCAGCCCCGTTACACAGGTTGCGCTGGCCGCCGTAAACAGCGCCGTCAGCGGATCCGTGAAACTGCCGCTCCTTGAAGATACCGGCAGCATCAGCACAACCGTACCGATTAGAATGATGACCAGAAATCCCACCGCAATCGTCTGGGTCGTTGTCAGTTTATCATGCCATGTCTTCTTCATTTCCATTCATTCCTCTTGGCTTTCCTTATGATTTCCTTCCGTTATCCGTATAAAGCAAAAAATCCAACTAACAGGTACACCTCTTAGTCGGATTCATTTTATACATTCACAAAAATAAGCAGGATACGGGAGTCGGACCCGCCTCTTCAGCTTGGGAAGCTGACATACTACCGATGTACTAATCCTGCATAACTGCCCTGTCATCTGTTCCGGCATATAACACTGTTTTATTGGTAAACCGCCGTCATTCTTTCACAAGAAAAGGCTCTATGGCAGCTAAAATCTCCTTTTCCTGTTCATTCGTTTCCAAAATACGGAGCTCCAAATTCTTGGATAAATCCATACTGAAAATCCCCATTACGGACTTGGCATCAACCACATACCTGCCGGAAACCAAATCGAAGTATCCTTTAAACCGTGCCATAATGCCTACAAACTTCTTCACATCCTCAATAGACCGAAGCCTGACCATAATGCTTTTCATCTAAAGAATCCTTCTTTCTGTCGAAAATTCTTTTCACAAGAACCTCTGCATGAATTATTTTACTAGAAAAAATACCATTTGTACAGGATTATTTTAACATTTTTTTATTTACGTATAACTGTTTATTCCATGCAATAATCCGAAACTAGCCGGATGGCAATTTCCTTTGCCGCAGCGCTGGACACATTCCTGCCGTCCGTCTGCCCCAAATAGACGCAAAAATAAGTGTTCCCCTCCTTCCCTTGCGCAAATCCGGTAAACCATGCATCCACGGTCACGCCTTCCGCTTTGCCCATTCCGGTTTTTCCGTAAACGGGTATCCTGGTCTGTTCCGCCACCGCCATCACCTGCCGCAGTTCCTCCTTCGTTTCCTCCGAATAAACGGAATCCTCCCAAAAAATACGCGCCATCACTTGCGTCTGCTCCTTCGGGGAAATTGCCAATGACGATTCAATCCAAAATCCGGTCAGAGCCCGGTTATTGTTATTGGTATTTAACCTTCCCTCCCAATCGGAACTATCACAGTTTCCGTAAGAAAGTCTCTCCAGCTCCCGCTGCATCGTCTCCTGCCCGATTTCATCCGTCAGTTCCCGGAAATACCAAACGCAGGATTCCCGGAAAGCCTCCCGGAAATCCATGTCACGGTTCCATTTTTCATTCCAAAACACTTCACCGCTCCATGTACGGGTGGAATGTCCGGGCTCCAAGATTCCGTTTTCCAATGCAATCAGGGACGATACAATCTTAAACGTGGAGCAGGGGGAGCGCCTCGTGTCTGCCAGTTCCCCGTGAAAGACCGTATAGGTTCCGCGCGGAGCGTCATAAATCACCGCCGCCCCGTTCAGACCGTCAAAATACCCGGACCAGTCCGCTTCTTCCGTTTCCGGCTCCGCCGGTACGGCTTCCCCGTCTGCAGTTACCGTTTCCGGTCCCACGGCTTCCGTTTCCACGTTTTCCGGCTCCGCAGACTCCTGCCCCATGTCTTCCGCTTCCCCGGCATTTGCGTTGTTTCCGCCGGAACATCCCCCGGACAGCACTGCCACTATCATACCAAAACATAATGCTTTCCAAAAACGGTCCTGCTTTTTCATGACAGTCTCCTGTTTATACCTATTATAGTTGCTCAAGACAAGCCTGGATTGCGGCACATACCGCGCGGTCGTTTTCAAACATCTTCGCAAACAGGCGTTTCAACGTTTCCTGTGTTTCCTTTTGCAATATCAAAGCCGCAGACTGCCCGGTGACAGCATATCCGGTCTCTGGACCCACACCAAGCGCGCTCCATATCTTCCATCCGATACCATGTGTTTCATCATTTCCATCCATGAGATACCTTGCAAAAAAAACATCGCCCAGCCGGCCATGTATTTCTTTATCTGTACAAATATTACATAACAGGTTTTCGGCTCCGGTGAATGCTTCTGCGGCATGCCATCTTGCTTCAATCGGCACACCGTTGATGCCGCACATCATGCCGGCAGTGTCCATGGCGTTTTCCATCGTCACATGGTCGAGCGCATTCACAATCACGCTTTCCAGTGCCGTATGCCCGTCATAGGACAGGGCAGATACGATGCGTTCCAGGAGTTCTTTGTAAGACATGTCAGGCGCAGTGTTGCCGGTGATGACAACGGCATCGCGCAGCACGGAATGCCAGTTACCTGCCAAAGCATGAAACCGTGAATCCAAGCCATACAGAGTATCCGCATCATAGCCCACTGTAACAATCCATTCCATTTCGTTTTCTAACCGCAGCAGGGTCGGGAAACCGGAATCCATAAAGCGTTTCATTGTGGAAAGCACATCTTCCTGTGCACTTGCTCCGTCAAAGCGCTGATAGGAAAATCCTGCAAACCGTGCCAGTGCATTGACATAATCTCATCCCACGGATAATCAAAGCCAAATGCCAGCGTGGATGCCGTCAAAAGACAGTGATAGACAGACAGCTGGTGGCGTTCCAGTAAATGATCTCCACAGGGGCTGCAATGGATGCAATAGCGGCGGTTAGGCGCACACCAATACGGCGTTTCTTCCGTATATCCGCGTGCAGTGACCAATGCAGATGCAAGTGCCGCAGTGAAATTGTCCGATTCCGCATCCACCGGAAAGGGTACCTGAGTTCAACACTGAAAGGCTATTTGAGTCCCCTGTCATTACCCGAGCCGCTCCAGCAGGCACTCCGGCTGGAAAGGTTTCACAACAAAGGCATCCGCTCCATACTGTAATGCCTGCCTTACATTGCTTTCCTGCGACAAGGCTGAAAGCATGACTACCTTCAGTCCGGACTGTCCTGACTTTATCCTCCTCAATACCTCCAGACCGTCCATCCCCGGCATGTTAATATCAAGCAGGCATACCTCTACTGTCTCTTCCTGCAGCATACTCAGGCACTCCTGGCCATCCCTCGCCTCTAAGACGATATGCCCACGATGTGTCAGTATGTCCTTCAGCATCATTCTCATAAAATTCGCATCATCGGCCACAAGGACTCTTTTGCTTTCCCCTGATACAGGAACGGGAATATAATCAAAAATGCTGTCTGCCTGGCTTTGGTTCAAAACCGGATCTGTATTCTCCCGTAATTCCCGGTTTCGATCAGATGGTATAATGCCCAGCAGTTCATCCGCGCTCACCCACAGCGCTTCCGAGAGCAAAGGTATCATGGCAATATCCGGATATGATACCCCCATCTCCCATCTTGATACGGCCTGGGGCGTAACATTCAGTTTTTCCGCCAATTCCGCCTGTGTCATGTTTGTCTTTTGGCGCCTGCGTTTGATTACATCTCCTATATTCATCCCATTTCTCCCTTTCCATACTGTCGACACCATGCAGATTTTTCATATGATAGGTTCAGCTTATCACACAAAGAGAATCTGCGTCAAACAATTAATGATTGAGGGAGATTTGCACCCTTATTCAACCAGTACACCGTCCACAATCCTGACAATCCGTTTTGCAGACTGCGCCACTCCCAAATCATGTGTAATCATTACAATTGTATTTCCCATTTCATTTAACTCTCTGAAGAGATTTAATACATCTTTACCGCTGGCCTGGTCCAGCGCGCCTGTGGGTTCATCCGCCAGCAGGATCGCCGGATTTCCCACCAGCGCTCTGGCAATGGATACCCGCTGCTTTTGCCCGCCTGATAATTCACCTGGTTTATGCCGGATTCGATGCTCCAAGCCCAGCAGTTTAATTGTATCAATACATTTCTTCTCTGCTTCCTCATGCTTCATCCCCCGCATCAGCAGAGGCATGATAATGTTCTGCATCACATTATAAGTGGGAATCAGTTGATAATTCTGGAAAATAAATCCTATTTTCAGGTTTCTAACCTCCGTCAAATCATCCTCCCTGGTCTCATGGATTGCCATTCCATCCAGATAATACTCCCCGCTGTCCATTACATCCATACAGCCCACAATATTCATAAAAGTTGTTTTGCCGGACCCCGAGGGACCCAGTATGGCCACATATTCCCCCTTATCTACGGAAAAACTAATATCCTTCAATATGGGCAGTCTTTCTTCTCCTAACATATATCCCTTGTTGATTGATTTCATCGCAATCATATTACACACTCCTATTCCTGATTCAGCGCAGCCACAGGCACCAGCCGAGATGCCTTATATGCAGGGTAAAATCCGAAAACACTTCCGGTGACCACGCCAAACAGCAATGACAATACCGCTCCCTGTATAGAAAGTTCAACCCGCACGGAAAAAAGCTCTACCAGCGGCGTGACTGCCAGCGCCAACAGAATTCCAATTACCCCTCCCACCAGGCTGGTACAGCTTGCTTCCAAAAGAAATTCCAGCAAAATCCCCTTTCTGGAACAACCAATGGCTTTCAGAATTCCAATTTCGTTAGTTCTCTCCTTTACCGTCACAAACAGCACATTCATTATACCTATTCCGCCCACGATAAAGACGATCGCCGCCATAGATATCAACAGCAGTGTCAGGGTCTCATTGGACGCGGATGCCGCATCCATTTTGCTTCCCGCGTCTGATATGGTAAAAACGGTATTTGGATAGCTTTCCCTTAATTCGCTTTCCACATCGGCCATTACCCTGTCTACCGACGTCACATCATCGGCTATCACCGTAACCGTTGGGCTGATACTGTTCCCGGTAATATATTTAATACCCGTTTCATAAGGGATAAAAATTGCCGAATCCGGACTGATTCCTGACGCGACGCTGCCCATTTCTGCCAGAACGCCTGCCACCACATAGGCCCTGTCATCTATGTATAATATATTATCATATGCATTGTAGGCATTTCCAAAAACAGCATTTGCCGCGGCGGATCCCAATATACAGTACTTCTCCTTGTTTTCATTGTTTTCCGCAGTCAGGAATTCACCGATTGCCATCTCCAGATTACTGATGGCTGCGTAATTATCCAGCACCCCTGCCACCGTATAATAAGATGCCGCGTCCAGGTTCCCACCTTCTACGGATGCCGTGGTGGAATAAGAAATAGTCACGTCAGATATCCCTGTGACAAAAGTCATCAGATCCTCCGCATCTTCATAGCTTAAAACGACTTCCTCATTTGCCGCCGTTATTTCAGCAAAAAAGTCTCTTCCTCCTCTAAAGCTGCTTCTTCCCATGGAAAAACCAAAATCGGAATTTCCGCCCTCATAGGAAATGTCAACTGCGCCTGCATTCAGATTTTTAAACTGTTCTGCCACCTCTTCCTTACCGCCGGTACCTATTGCAATTACCAGCATAATTGTAGCCGACCCCACCACAATACCAATAGAAGTGAGAATTACCTTAAATTTATTCTGTGACAGATTCAGCCAGACAAGCCTGAAAATTTCCGATATTCTCATAATCCGCTCACCTTACTTTCTATCAGCACAGCATCCCCCTCTGCCAGTCCTTCCACGACCTGTATATATATTCCATCAGAGAATCCTGTGACGATTTCTTTTTTTATTATGTTCCCGTCCTCTTCCCGGATTTTCACATAACTTTTGCCGTCTTCCGTAATAACTGCCCGCTTATATATATACAGGCTCTCCTCACTCTGCTCGGTTACAAATGTGAGATCTCCTGTCATTCCCTGAAAAAGTCCCGACACATTTCCTTTCACGGTAACGGTTACCTCATATACGACATTTCCTTGGGAATCCGTGGATGCATCCGAAATTTCCGTAACAACTGCCGTAAAAGTATCTTCCGGGTAAGCTGTAAAATGGATATTTGCCGCCGACCCCAAAGAGATTTCCGCCCTCTCCTCTTCATAGACTGTTACGGACATACTCACATCATCCATGTCATAAAGTGTTACCAATGCACTGCCGGTACGGATACTGTCTCCCTCTGCCAGTTCAACGCTTGTAATGACGCCGTTATATCGTGCCACTACTGCGTTGCCGCTTATGTAAGAACTGAATTCTTCCCATTTCTCCCGGGTTTCCTGATAGATTTCTTCCTGTGCCGCAGCATCTTCTTCCAAATACGCCAGTGTAATATCATAAGTTTCCTGTGCAGCTTTATATGCCAGATTCCTCAAATCATAAGTCTGCTTCGCACCCAACTGTCCCTGGGCCAAATTGCGCTGCGACGCATTATAATTTTCGGATGCCGTTTCCACATTTCCCTGCGCCTGTTCTATGCTGTTTTCCAACTGTTCTATCTGCTGCTTCAGAGAATCCACCGTTGCCTGTGCGCTCTCAGTCAATTCATAATAATACACATAATGCCCCACATCGGAAGTCGATGTATGATCCAGGCTATATTGACAGTTTTCCAAAACCTGTACCGCGTCATTGTAGGAATCTGTAATATCTGCCAGGCGGCTCTGGTACTCGGCCAGAGAAGTTATGGTCCGTTCCAGCGTTATTCTATTATTTTCTACAGTGTCTTTCAGTTCCTGAATGGCGGCATTATATTCTGTCTCTGCATAGTCCCCATAAGCCATACTGCTCTCATAAGTATATTCCGCGGTCTGTTTCGACAGTATCTGATCCGCGTATACAGCTTCCAGATCTGTCCTGGCTTTTTCCACATTGTCCTGCAGTTTCTGTTCTAACTCAGACACACTCTCTTCCGCTAATTCATACAGGACATCGCCTTCCGTAACCTGCTGCCCTACCGACACACGGACGGCGGACACTGTCAGGCTGGCGGCATCTCCTGTGTCGGTCAGGTTCCCTCCTCCTCCAAGCATTTGACCAAACAGGTCTAAGCCGCCGCCGGGAACGCCCATGCCCTCCATTCCCGACAGCAGGCCAACGGCATTGGTTTCATTGGAATTACCTGTGGAATTTCCGGTATCCACTCTCTGTAATGCGTTCATATCCAAGTCAAAATTTTGCTCCACCGTGCCGATATCAATACTGCCGCTTTTTGTGATTCCCCTTGTCAGTGTTCCGTATGCCACTTGTGTTTCTTTATAGGTATAGCTTTCCCGCTGGTTTCGTCTGTAAGCGATTATTGAAACAGCGCTGGCCAAAATCATCAGGCAGCCTGCGGTTGTAAGCAGAACCCTCCCTTTCGTGGCCTGCAATTTTTTCATTTTCCGTTTCATGGTTTCTGATCCTGCCTTTCCTTAACTTATTCAGGAAAACCAGAGGCAGCGATGCCGCCTCAGTTCGGTATTCCGCCTCGTCCGGCTGTTCCGCTTCCTCCAGGCATACCGCCTCCACCGGGCATACCGTCTTCGCCCCGTATTCCGCCCCCTTCGGGTCTCCCTCCTCCGCCCGGTATTCCACCGCCGGGCATCGTACCACCTTCAAACCCTTCTCCGGGGATTCCTTCCATACCGGCGGCCCCGTCCGGCCAATCAGCTCCCATGCCTCCGGGTCTGTTCTCGGGGGCATCACCATTGGTTCCCGAATCATTGCTCATTACGGCGTTCTCGGAACTTACGCGGCTTGCCAGATAAATGGTATCTCCTTCTTCCAGACCGGACAGGATTTCAATGTTAATGCCATTGTCAATTCCAACTTCCACTTCCTTCAGTTCCATTTCTCCCTCGGGAGTCTTATAATAAACATAAAATTTCCCGTCTTTTTCTATAACCGCTTTCTTGGAAATATACAAAATATCCTCTTTTTGTTCCGTTACAAAAATAATATCCGCTGTCATCCCTCCATAGAGAAGCGATGTTTCCCCCTCCACGGCAATTACCACTGTATAACTCACCGTATTGCTCTCTCTGGAGGTCGCCGTGGTATTAATGGAACGTATACTGCCTTCGTAAGAGGCATCTTTATATGCGGCGAAAGTAATATCAACCTTATCCCCAACCTCCAAATCTACAATATCTTCCTGGGTTACATCCACAGAAATGGTCATATCATCCGGCGTTGCATAAGACAGCATAGTTCCGGCATCCCGCAGGCGGTCTCCTGCCTCATAATTCACCTCTGTTACGATTCCGGATCCCTCGGCATACAGACAGCCATTCTCTCCCACAAATGCCTCAAAAGCCGACAGCTGCTCCTGTATTCTATCCTTTTCTTCCTCTGCCTCCTCAAGAGCCTCCTTCAAACTCTCCAACTGCGCTTCATAATTGATTTGGGCATTTTCACCATTGATGATGTTTTCCTGATAGGTCTCATCCGCGTCCAGCCTGCGAATGGTACTTCTTGCTGATTCCGCCGCCAATTCTTTCTGCAGAGCCTCAATTTCCCTGGCATTATCCTCCAATTCCTGCTGAGCCCGGTTCAAAGCGCTTTTCGCACTCTCATACTGTGTCTGCAAATTCAAATACTCTTTCTGCAGCGTCATAAAGTTTACAGCATTGTTACCCTCCACAGCAGGTTTTTCCGCTCTCGAGAAATCCTGATTTGCTTCGTCAAAATCTTCCGTGGCTTCCTCCACCTTCTCCTGCAGGGAAGCGATGTTGGCAATTCGCCGATTTATTTCTACCTGCAATCCCGTGATTTCATTGCTGATGGACTGGGAAGAATTCTCATAAATCGAATAAGCATATTGCTGATCCAGCTTCCGGATTTCATAATCAGTTCCAGCTTCCAGAACAGATAAACTGTACTCTGCCTGGGCCTGCGCATATTCGGATTGCGCTTCCGCAGCGGCGCTCTTCAAAAGCATCCGCACATCCGATATACTATCCTGCGTAAATTTGTATAAGAGATCCCCCTCTGAAATTCTCTGACCGGGTCTTACATATACTTCTTCTATCTTTAAATATTTTTGCACCGCTTCATCGCCGTCTTCCTCCTGGTCCTCCTCTTCTTCGTTCCCGCTGACATCCAGATCCAAATCATAAAGAACGGGGGTAATGCCGTATTCCAGAGAACCGCTCTCCGAAACGCCTGTTTTCAGAATGCCCCGCTCAACAGTCTCTTCTTTGTAAATCCATTGTTCTTTTTCCAAAAGAGGCGCAATAAAGACAGTATAGCAGGCCGCCGACAGCAATAGACATCCGGCGGCAATTATTACCGCCAGCCTTTTCTTTTTTGTCTTTTTCATTTAGCCCTCCCTCCGTTCTCAATTTCCATATTACCGCTTTCCGGATTACGCGGAAGTCCTCCTTCCGTCATGGAAATCGCATTTTGAATCGCTTCCTCGTCCATTCCGAATATTACTGTTACAGATTCATTGGCCGGAACTGCCGCTGCATCACCTTTGAATTTGACCACAACGCTGTATGCTACATTTGTACGGCTGTCAGAATCAGATATGGGATTAACCTTTTCCACAGTCCCCTCATATCCGCCATATCCGCTGGTCTGAATGTACACCCGGTCTTCCAGAGCAATGCTCCCAATATCCTCCTGGCTCACCGATACTGTAACGGTCATCTCTTTCGGATTGCTATACACGAAAACAATACTTTCCGCGGCAAGATTCTTTCCTGCCCTGACCATCGTCCGTAAAACAGTTCCGTCTTCGGAAGCATAGAAGTATCCGTCTCCCACGCTGTTTTCAAACAATTCCAGGTTTTCCTCCGCGTCTTTTCGATTATTTTCCAGCATCTCATAAGTTGTCTCCGCCTGCAAAAGGGCTGCCTCATAATCGCTTTGCGCACTGTCCGCATTAGCCAAAGCCTTCTCATAAGTTACTTTTGCCTGCAGCAACTGGGACTGATAATTTTTTTCCGCCTCTGCCAATGCCTGCTCCAGTTCAGGCATCTTCAATTCCAAAGTCTGTAACTCAAACGCCCCATTAGCCAATGCACTCTCGTAATCGCTTTCCGCCTGTTCCAATTTTTTTAACTGCATTTCCAACACATCATAAAGGGAAGCCAGCACCTGTATCTGGTCACTGCTCGGACCCGTATTCTGAACGGCATCGCCGCCGGATACAGTGTCCATACCTCTCATATCCCTGCTGCCCTGTCCCGTCACCTGGGACCATGAAACACCCCATTCATTCATCTTTTCCTTCAATGCTTCAAGCGTCTCATCATAAATCGCCTGATATTCATCCACCCTGAAATAACTTCTGTAGGAATCATCATTGACATAGGACTGATATTCCGCGATTTCCTCCTGTGCCTCAAGCAGCCTCTCCTTTGCAGTGTCCACGGCATCCTGCAGTCCTGTCAGACTTTCTTCATATATTTCCTTTGCCTGTTCTCCATTCAGCAGCTTACTGTCCAGCTCATACCTCGCGTTGATTTTGCTCTGCTCATATTCAATCAGTCCGGAGCGGTATGCCAGATCAGCCTCTTTCAGCACCTGCTCCAACTCATCCCGCGCCTGTGCAACACTGGCTTCCGAAAGTTTCAAGACCCTGGTTCCTTCCGTGACCGTCTCCTCCGAACGGAGATATACTTCTTCTATTTCCAACTCGGTAACCAAATTTTCCACTCCGAATATCTCTTCCCTGATACCCACGCTGGTTACACCGCTTACCGCCGTCATATCTTCAGACTTGACAAGCGGCATTTCTCCCTCGGGTATGGTACCGAATGAAAAGGCCGGCTTTCTCTCTCCGCCGGCTTTGAAATAGAAAATTCCCGCAATAACCGCCGCCGTGAGTATCACAAAAAAAATACCCCCAAATAGAACTATGCGCTTAACTGTTGCTTTCCTGTTCATTTGATTATCCTCCAACCTCCTTTTTCAGATCAGCCTCCTCATTATAGGATGAATACTTGAAATGAAACTGAAAATACGGACTGAAACTATGAACATTCTGTGTTCTCCTTCCTGAAGCTGTGTACAGTCCTAATTTTTTTTAATATTGCATTCTCTTTTCAGCTTTGTTTCAGCTTTGATATGTACTATAATAAAAAAGAAAAGTGGGAGAAAGCATTATGAAAATACTTGTAATCGAAGACGAAAAACTGCTGGCAGATTCCATTCAGGCTCTTTTAACCAAAAAAGGCTTTGAAGTAGAAGTCGCATATGATGGGGAAACAGGCAAAGAGTATGCGGAATTGGGAATATATGATCTTTTGATATTGGATGTAATGATGCCCAAAATGAACGGCTACGAAGTTGCAAGAAAAGTGCGTGCTACAAAATGCGGCACCCCCATCCTGATGCTGACCGCAAAATCCGAATTAGAGGACCGCATTACCGGTTTAAATGCCGGCGCGGATTATTATCTGACCAAACCTTTCGATACCAGAGAGTTATGGGCCTGTATCAACGCCCTGCTGCGTCGCCAGGGAACACAGGTAAATGAGGTCGTTTATGGCAATACCTCTCTGGATCTGTCTTCCGGGATGCTGGTGTGCGGCACGAATTCCATCCGTTTATCCGCAAAGGAATTTGATATTATGCGTTTTTTACTACAATCCGGCAGTCACAATCTATCCAAAGAAAGCATCCTTGCAAGGGTTTGGGGATATGATTCAGACGCTGTGGAAAATCACGTGGAGGTTTATGTAGGTTTTCTGCGTAAAAAACTCTCCAGCATCGGTTCCAATATCCGCATAGAGACCATCCGCAGAATGGGGTATCACTTAGAGGTAGACTGATCATGACCAAAAAACTCCGTCATAAATTTATCGGGATCATTATGAGCATCGTAACCATTATGCTCTGTGTCATTATGTCCATGATTTATTTGTTTACGAAAAGGAATCTGGAAAGTGGCAGTATTAATATGATGCAGAATCTTTCCGAAAAACCGTTTTTGCAGCATCTCCCCAATGAATTGAAGAATGACATGCGCTTTCCTTACTTTACCCTACAGTTAGACTCACGTGGAAATCCGATTGCCGCAGGCGGGGGATATTACGATCTTTCTGATGAAAACTTTTTGAAAAGCCTGATTGAAACCACTTTGTCCGCCGATGCCCCCACAGGTATTATAGAGGAATATAACCTTCGATTTTTACGTAAAAAAACCGCAGGCAGCCAGATTTTTATCTATGCGGATATTTCCGGCGAACTGGCAACCTTAAATAATTTATTGCGGAACTGCATTTTCATTGGCATCGTCTGCTTCCTTGCCTTCCTCTGTATCAGTTTTCTATTGGCAAATTGGATTGTACAGCCGGTAGACAAAGCCTGGCGTCAGCAACGTCAGTTTATTGCCGATGCGTCTCATGAATTGAAAACTCCCCTGACTGTCATTATGACGAACGCAGAAATGCTGCAGAATATGGATTATGATGAGACAAGTCATTCGACATTTTCTTCAAATATCCTTGTCATGTCCAGGCAGATGCGCGATCTGGTGGAACAAATGCTTGAACTGGCCCGAGCCGACAATGTACAGGATGACATGGTTTTTTCCTCTTTTGATCTCAGCCGGCTTGTTTCGGAAGCTATTTTGCCATTTGAACCTGTATTTTTCGAACGGGGACTTACATTACACACAAATATAACCGAGAATATCCGAATAAACGGCAATCCTTCCGAACTGCACCAGGTTCTGGATATCCTGCTGGATAACGCGCAAAAATATTCCCATGAAAATGGTTCCACATGGGTCACTCTACAAAGACATGGTAAAAATCACTGTTTGTTGACAGTTGCCGACGAAGGTGAAACAATCCCTCCGCAGGATCTGTACAATCTTTTCAAAAGATTCTATCGGGCCGATCAGGCAAGAAGCCGCAACGGCAGTTTTGGACTTGGACTCTCTATCGCCGAGTCTATTGTGAAGCGCCATAGAGGAAAAATATGGGCAGAGAGCAAAAACGGTATTAATACCTTTTTTGTGGAATTGGGGAAATTGGGATCGTGAAAAAGGCATCTCGGGAAAGATGCCTTTACTTCTCTCTTATCAGATATGATTGAGCAGCCACTCAACGCCGGATTCTTCCTGAGGTACTCCCGGATCTTTATTGGTCATGACAACGGCAGCGGAAGAGTCTTTGCAGTTGATTTTCAGCATACACTGCCCGTTCTCCCCCCATCCTTTAGAGACAATCGTATCTTCACCGTACTTGAACAAGCCTAAACCCACCCAGGGAAAATTTTCAACCGGCTTCATCATTTCCCGAACGGATTCCTGGCCTAAAATACGCCCCCGTCCATTGAAAGAATCTATAAAATCCCTGGCGATAACCATAAGTTCTGCCGGTGAACTCCAAAGCCCGGATGCCGCAAGATCGGGGTTTATGGGATATTTCCCCTCAATGGGCGAATTGTCTCCTTTATATCCCGTGGCCATATTTCCTTTCCGGGAAAAGAATCGAATTTTTTCCCGGGTCCCGAAAAAGATGTCTTTCAAGCCCAATACAGCAAAAACAAGTTCTTCTGCCAAATCAGCAAATTCTTTTCTGGAAACTTCCTCCAGCATTGATTGCAATACACAAAATCCTGCGTCCGAATATTCAAAAACGGTTCCCGGACTCTGCCGCACAAGCGCAGGAAGATTATTATAGGTCGTTGAACCCTCTAAGATTTCCACTAAACCGATGGCCTGATCCGTCAGCCGATGTCCATAAAAGCCATCTTCGCCATCTACGATTCCGGATGTATGTTCAAGTATATGTCTGATGGAAACCTTGCTTTCATCCCCATTCAAATCACAAAGTTTCCATCTTGATAAATAGGAGTTTACCGATTGGTCAATCTCTACGACTCCCTGTTCGGAGAGTTTCATAATACAAATAGCGGTGATAAACTTGGAGATTGAACAGGCCGGAAATATAGTATGTTCATCCACTTCGGAATGACTTTCCCGATCCGCGGCCCCATGGAATGCATACTTGGCAGTTCCGTTCTTTTCAATATACCCGCAGCCGATTCCGGGAAATCTTTTTACAATCTCATCCAACATACTTATAACATCCTTTCAGGTCAATCTCCTTACTTATCTTCACAAAACTAAATTTGCATACCACTGCTTCCTACTCGGTAGTCCCATCCGCATAAACGATGGCCGTAACCTCATAATCAAATTTCAGATCCGCAAAATCCGTATTATACACCTTGACATTATCGTCCATAAATTGGTTAATATCAAATCCCAGATCAGAAAAAGATACACTGGAACCGGCGCCAATGGTCTGACCTGTAAAGTCCAGCCCCAAGGACATGATTTTCTCGTCAAACAAGTCTTTAATGATCAGTTTTCCCTGTATTCCCTTTATGTCTTTCTCCGTTAAATTAGACACCTCAAATGTGAATTCCACCCGCGGAGAATACCTGTTCGCCTTATAATCTATCTCCAGATTCTGTTTGCCCGTCACGCTCACAGAAACCTTTGCATCCTGTGTCTGTGCTTCCGAAGATTCCACCGTGCCTGAGCCGTCAGAAAATACAATATTGGTCACTTCATACTCAAATTGCAGATCCGCAAAATCCGTTGTGTAAAATTTGACATGCGCGTCCATGAACTGGTTTATATCCATTCCCAAATCATCCACAGTGACGGACCCATTGGCCGGAATACTGTTCCCTGTAAAATCACAAGTCATTGCCAGGATTTTTACTCCAAACAAATCCTTCACCGTTAATTTTCCCTGAACACCCTTGATTGTCTGATCTGTCTGATTCTCGATATTAAATGAAAGCTGGACTCTGTCAGAATATCTGCCTGCCTTTATGTCCTGGGGCAAATTGGTTTTACCTGTTACGCTGACAACCACCACATCCTCCAGCACAGGAATCGCTTCGGTATAAGAATGGCTGCAGACTTCACATGTAAAGGTTTTTACGCCCTCCTCTTTAAAAGTAGGAGCTTTTGTAACTTCTTCTCCGTATACATGCGCCACTTTAGCCACACTCTCGGTTTTCGTGGATTGACACAGAGAACAGGTATAGGTCTTCTCACCCTCTTCCGCACAAGTCGGATTCTTTGTGACTGTTCCTTCGTCAAACTCATGTTTGCATTCGCCGCATCCCATCACAGACAGCATCAATAAAACAAAAATACCCCACATAACTATTTTTTTCATTATACCATTCCTCCCTCATTTTGTATCTTAAAAAATTTTCTCTACAGCGATAATGCTATTTATTTTTTAATTGGTTATTTATTACAAAGAAATATACAACTGCCGCGATTGCCAGCACAATGTTTAAATAGCAGCCCATGCCGATGCTCATAGTCGATATATCCGAATTGAATTCCGTCAACACAGTTCTAATATTAAAGTAGCACAGAATTGAGGAGACTGCATAGGATACGGTCTCTATCGCCAATATCACTTTTAATGTACCCGGCTTTAATCCTTTTCCCGTGGCTCCCACAATTCCGGTTATAAATACCGCCAGATTCGTAATGATTAAAAGGATCGCCATATAACCGGCCAAACTCGCGGTGCCATTCAAACAGCTCAGCAATCCGTACCCGGAATAACTTACGTCAGAAGAGCCCGAATAAAGCAGACTAATACTGATTTTAAAGTAGTTCAGCCTCAAAAAAACAAAGGACACCAACGAAAATATGCACCATATAGACATTTTCTTTTTATATGGGTTTTCAGTTGTCGGTACCTTCTCTTCCTCTGTCTTTTTTTGTGAAGCATATACCACTGCCTGCATATTGGCGGCCTCTTCATTCGGCCCCATACATGCGCCGCATTTAGGGCAGGTAACGCTTCCGTCTGGAATTGCTTCTCCACATTTTAAACAAAACATTGTTTTCCCTCCGTTAATCCATTATAGTGACCTTACAGTCCTTGATATTTATATTCTTGGGCACCGACATTCTGAATGTAGTTGATTCCCCGGGCGCTAATCCCTCTGACCCCACCGCATATGTCCAGTCCGTGTCTAATACTGTACCTGACGAATCCTTAAATGCACCTTTGATCTGCACATAATCGTAGGTCTTCTTTCCGTTATTGGTCACTGTACCGGTACATACTGTATAAGAGGAATTGCTCGTTACTACAATATTCGAAAATTCCAATGCTGTTTTTGCTGTCTCGTAAGAGGATGTGTACGAAAAACTGTCCGCTTCCTCGTCGGCGTTATCCGACCATGTTCCTCCCTTTCTATATACCTTTCCATCTTCGTCTTGTATATTTCCATTGCTCAAAACAACATATGTATCGTTTACTACTCTAAATGTTCCACTATGGGGATTCCATTCTTCTATCGTAAAATTCAGATCAATCCCCAGACTTACCCATCTCAAGGTAATAGCATCCTGAACAATATGAATTTTATTTTGCGCAGTATATCTGTCGTCCAAATGTGTCCATGTGCCCTGCATTGCCCTTCTCATTTCGCTTACCGAATCAAAGGTTGTTCTATGGCTTAATTGAACGGCACGACCGACAACACAGACAAATACCAGGCATAACACTATCCCTATACCTATAATAAGTTTCCTTTTTTTCTTTTCTCTATTTTGCCGCTTTTGTTCGATTTCTCTGTTTTCTCGGTCTTTCTCCTCACTGATTCTGTATTCTTCTGTCAGTTGTCTTAATCCTTCTTCTGAACAAGCCCTTATTACCTCACTTTTATTTTTACGGCATAAAGAACAGGTATTCTTATCGTGTGTGTTAAATCTGCCGCAGGAGCAAACCCAACCCTGTTCACATTCTTTAGGTTTGAATCTGGCATTTATATCAAACATTTTCTGTAATGCGCTTAATTGATATACATCATCAATCTCTTCTAATTCCAGATTCAAACTGTTATTCCCATCATATGAAACCACGGAGCCATCCGCATAGCAAATCTGGCATTCTTCCAAATCCAGTTTTTTCATATTGATGTCCGGCAATACCGCTCTCAGTTCCGCAGCCTTTTCATTCTTAGGGATTACAAAATCCTGTATAATCAGAAAAAATTTCTCTTTTCCATTGACCAAAACAATATCGCCAAAGGAATTGTAACCGCACGCATTAAATTTGATTGCCGTAATATCTCCGAATCCTAAATTGGTAAAAGATATTTTTGCAATCGCATTACCACCTTCGGTAATGATCTCACTTTTCAGATTTTCCAAATGAGCATTTGTATCTATAACCCTGCTCACAGTCCTCATAAATATCACCTCGCAGCTTTCCTGGGCAATGTAATATACCCCATTATTTTAGTATAGATAAATTATGCACGTTTACATTATACTCTATATAAACATTAATTTCAACAAATTTATGCAAGAATATATTTCCTGAAATAGTTAAAACAGGGGCAGGAATATTCATTCCCACCCCAGATGTTCCTTAAGGCAAATTTATTTTCTGTCCCACACGAATCCTGTTCTTATTGTCAATCTGAGGATTGACAGCAAGAATATCCTTCACCCGAAGTCCATACCTGCTTGCAATGCGCGAAAGAGTGTCCCCTCTCGCAACGATATAGCCATCGTTCGGTTGGGCTGTTGTAACGGTCACCAGGTAATCCGCTCCTCCGCTGATGCAGAACATAGCCTGCCCCTCCTCTATAATCCGGAAAGAGCCCTGATAAACCAGCTTGCCCTCCTGGGCGTCATAGCGGTACAGATTTGCGTATTTCCCGGCGTTTTCACTGCCCAGCGCCAGATGCATGTTGACGATCATGCCAAACTCCTTATGGCTTGCCATAGAGATTTGCCTGTGTGCTATGACATCCCGGCCTGCTTCACCCATAACCGCATCGGGAATTGCATCCCCCTTCTTAGACAGCCTCAGATCCAGGTCCGCTTTCTGAATCACATATGGAATATTTATACCATTTATACTGAAAGTCAATCCCTCTTTGGTATCCATTGCCAACGTCAGGTTTTTGCCTGTCAATGCCTGCAGGACAGAGGCGGGAACAACAGTCTCTCTTCCGGTGGAAACATTAAGCAGTTTATTCTGGCCAACGACTGTTTCAGGCACGGCTAATTCCCTGCTCATGTCCGCCATAACCTGATCCCAGTTCACAGTGATTTCGGAAGAAGCCTGCTGCGGCCTCTGCGGCTTAGGGCTTACCTCCGGCCCGGGTGTCGGCTCAGGAGTTCCCGGCTCAGGGGTCGGCTCAGGAGTTCCCGGTTCAGGGGTCGGTTCAGGAGTTCCCGGTTCAGGAGTCGGTTCAGGAGTTCCCGGCTCAGGGGTCGGTTCAGGAGTCGGCTCAGGTATCTCCTGTTCGGTGAGATCTTTGACCAGTCTTGCGGTTCCGAACACACCGGGAGAAGACCAGCCCTGACCGGATTCGTCATACCAGCTGAGAGTACCGATCCGCTTCCCGCCCTCCGCATCGTTGATCTGCAGTTCAAGACCTATCTCCATACCTTCCACAGGTGCGATATCCGTCCATTTAAATGCCGCCTCAATCACATAACCGTCAGCCGTGGTCTTTGCTGCGGAAACAATATTCTCGGCAACACATTTAACACCGTTGTAGCTCTGCTCCGCCGTATAATTAATGCGATACTGCTTGTCATCCTCTTCATAAGCGGCAGATTTATGATTGTTCTCATCAATAAATACTTCCAGGGAATCCTGCTCATGGGCCTGGGAGGCAGTCTTGTCAAGAGCGCCGTCCCTGATCTGCGCAAAGACATACAGGAACTCCTGGTCCCACATAAGGCTTGCCTGGGCGTCAGCATTGGCGCCTGCGCGGATGGTCAGCGGAACGGTTACGGCCTTGTCCCAACTGCCTTCCATCACTCCGTCCACTACCGCAGTCCCCATGGGAATTCCTGTGTAGGGCTTTAAAGTCGCAACTGCGTAATACTCGCTGCTTGTCTCCTGAGACAGGGTGGTATCATTATATGCCACCTTCTGACTGCCGTTGGTAACTACGATGTCAAACCCGATGGCAGCTGCGGTTTTCATAACGGAACTGTCCAGTTCCCTGCTCAAAACGGCTACGTATCCACCCTCCGTCTCCTCCGCGTCAGTGCGCAGGCACTCCGTGGTTACAATCGAGCCGTCTGCATTGGTAAGATACAGCGTCACTTTATCTTCCGGATCCTTCACCGGATCCGCAACCATCACCTGCACGGAAATGGTGTTGCCGCTCCACTCAGGCTTAAAACTAACAGCCGTGCCGTTGCGGGCAAAGGACTGCGCTATGCCGGAGGCAAAGGGCTCTTTCCATCTCTGCACCACCGCCAGCTTATGAATGGACGGCTTCACAGTGTCCACATTTACAAAGACCCAGTAAGCAGGCTTTACCTGATAATCGTCGTCAAAGAGCAGAGGACATTGCTTTCTCTTTCCGTCAGTTCCGCCTCCCACAGAGCTGGAGGTCTGCAGCCAGGAATTCTTGTCGATAACGCCCCAGATGGTAATATTACCCACCTTGTAGCCTTCTTCTTTCAAGCGGCGGATGGAGGTATAGATCTCCTGATAACGTTTCGCCTGCCTCTCATACTCTGCCTTCAGTGTAGCACTGGTTCCATCATAGGAACTGCTTGCGGCCATATCCAATTCCGTGACCTGCACTTTTCCCACCACTTCACAGTAAGCCCTTGCCGCTGCCTCAAACTCCTCGGCAGTGGGGGATCCGTTCGTCTGGTAATGACCCTGCATTCCCATTCCGTCGATCCTGGCCCCTTCGGCCGCCTTAACATCTTTCAGAAGCTGTACAATACCGTTGCGCTTATTGGTAAACCACTCGTTATAATCATTGTAATACAATTCCACATTGGCCGGCATATACCGATTGGCGTAAATGAAAGCGTTCAGAATGAATTCGTTACTCTGGTAAACTGCCCACCAGCTGGAATTCTCCTTATCGTTCCGATATGTGCCCGTTCCATCGCTCACCGCTTCATTAACCACGTCCCAGCCGTAGAACATATCCTTGTACTTACTGTCAGGACCGTTAAAATGCTCCGCCATGGTCTTGATATACCACTCCAGCCTCAGATTCATGGTATCCTTGTCCACATAGGGCTTTCCTGCGTCATAATCCTGATGGAAGAACCATTCCGGAGTCTGGGAATGCCACACCAGTACATGTCCGCGGATGCGGATAAAGTCTTCGGGATGCTCCTGGTTCCAGTCATAGATCGCGTTCAGCGTGGCTTCTGCCCGGCTGTAATTCAGCGTGGGAACCTGGATTTCCTGCCCGTTTATGGTGGCTGTTTCCGTGCCGGGGCAAGTGCTGGCATAGCCAAACATGGCGTCCGGTTTCAGTTCGTTGCCCAAAGTTACTGCGTTAAAATGCTTTGTAACAAGCTGCATGAGCAAATCGTCCGAAAGTTCGGAATTGACGATGGAAACGCCCATGAGGAAATCGTCTCCCATCTCCGCAGCAACTGCTTCTTTCAAATCGGGAACATCCTGCTGAATCTCTTTCTTGGGCAGGATCATTTCACGCAGTTCCACGCCGGTGGCATAGTATGTACCCTTGACACCGGGGCCGCTCCCATACTCCGTCCCCTGCTCCAGGATACGCATAACCACCCGGTCAAGCGTGCCGGTCCAGGAAGGCGTAAAAGTGCCGGTGAATTTGGTCCACACACCCGGTTCCAGAACCTGGCTGGTATCACCCGTCATATTGCAGCTATAGTTGGCCACACCGTCCGACACGATAAACGGCGCCATCTGCACGGTGCGCATTTCCTCGGAAGCGTCCTTATAATCGTTTTCGTCCAGCTTTACATAAAACGTAAACTGATACTGGGAATTCTTCTGTACCACATTGGTGATATCCTGTGCGAAGCAGTGGTAATTTGATTCCCGGTTCGTGATCTTACCATAGGTGGTAACCTCATCGAACACCGCATCTCCCGCCGTCTCGGAAGTGATGAGGGAACTTCCCTGCTCCACGCCCCACACGCCCAGATCATCCGGGTCGGCAAAGTTGGGATTCTGAATCAGATTTTCCCCTAAAGGAATCTCTTCACTGTCTCCGTTCATTGTAAATTCCAGGCTGACAATCTGAACCGTGCCCGGATATCCCGCCTCATCGCTACTCATAATGCCAATGCAGGCGGCCTGACCGGTGAAATCCGGCGTGAAGGAATACTCACTCTTGCCGGAGTTGTTATAATAAACTTTCAGTTCATCCTTTGCGCCGTTATATACCTTGAACGCCAGGGTAAGGCCCTGATCCGCCGTCCTGATGGTAATATTCTCGCAATCGGACATATCCAGGGCCGTCGGCAGATCCAGACAGAACTCGTCCCACTGCTGGGCAAAAGAAAAGATCATTTTGCCATCGGTGGGCTGGATCTGGGTACTGCTGCTCCAGCGGCCATAGGCTTTCAAATCTTCCGCCGCGTAAATCTTTACATTCCCTTCCTCTTCTGATGAGCCGTTCATTTTAAATGCAACGCTCACCACCTGGGAGGTAAAGGGATATATATCCTTCTCACTGTTTGACATCACGCCGATAAAGGCAGCATCGCCGGTAAAATCAGGAACGAAGGTGTAGTCATTCTGGCCGGAATTGCCATAATATGCCTTCAGTTCATCCCCGGCGGCATTATAAACCTTAAAGCACAACGCCCCGTTCTGATCTGCCGTTCTGAAGGTAATGCTCTCACATTCGGACATGTCAAGCATCTTTGGCAGGTCCAGACAGAACTCCTCATACTGCTTTGTAAAAGTCAGGACCATCTTGCCGTCCGTGAGTTCCACCGGCGTTTTGCTCCAACGCTCATAAGCCCCCAGGTCCGCTGCCGCGTAAGTCACTTGCCCGGCCCGGAAGTCCTGCGTAGTACTCATCAGAACATTGTTTTCATTGCCGCCCTCATCGCCGGAGGTGACGCTGTTGCCATCGGTCACTGTCTCCCCCAGGTCAGCGCCGACATAGGCTGCTGCCCCGTCCTCAGTCTGGGACGCCTGTACGGTTAATCCGGTTAGCTGGATACTTCCGAACACCAGGCAGCCCGCCATGAGCAGCGCCATTTTTCGTCGAAACCCCATACTCATTTTATACCCCTCCTATCTGAAATTAGTATTACTTCTTTTAAAATACAATATCTTTATCATTTTTACTTATCAGTTTGTGCTATTTGTCATCCAAATATTGCTAACTTCAATTTACAAGAGAAACAATGCCCATAAAACCACCGTAGTATATGGCGGTTCTATGGGCATTATAACGGATTTTTTCCTGTGACTTTGTCACTGAATAAACCGTTCCTTTATTGTATATTTTACAATATCTAAATCAAAAGGAGAATTATATGGAAAAGAAAAAAGCGACTGTCAGTATCCGGGAATGTGTGGCCTGCGGATGCTGCATGAAGGTCTGCCCCCGCGGGGCGATTACCATTCCCCAGGGCATAAACGCCCAAATTGACAGAGATCTCTGTGTCGGATGCGGAAAATGTGTTGTTGAATGCCCGGCCAGCGTAATCAGATTGGAGGCGGCGGAATGATGAAACAGAAAAAGAAATGGTATGACTATCTCTGGGTATTTTCCCTCACCTATCTGGTCCTGGGCTTTTTCAATATTCTGTTCGCCTGGCTGGGGCTTCTCTGCTTTTTTATCCCCCTGGCCATAGCCGTTGTGAAAGGTAACAAAGCCTATTGCAATAAATACTGCGGCCGGGGACAATTGTTTGCTCTTGTAGGCGGCAGATTCGGACTCTCCCGCCGGAAGGATGTACCCGGATGGATGAAATCAAAATATTTCCGCTACGGCTTCCTGGTATTCTTTTTTACCATGTTCTTTCTGATGTTATGGAACACTTATCTGGTATTTGCAGATGTAAGGGAACTGGGTACCGCTGTCACTCTGCTGTGGACTTTTAAACTTCCATGGCATTGGGCCTATCATGGCACATTCTTTTCCGATGGAGTGGCCCAGTTCGCATTCGGCTTTTACAGCGTGATGCTCACTTCCACCGTGCTGGGATTCGTCACCATGATCCTGTTCAAACCCCGTTCCTGGTGTGTATACTGTCCCATGGGAACCATGACGCAGCTGATCTGCAAAGTCAGGCATGTAACCGACTCTCGAAAACAATGAGATACAAAGTAATCCGCCAGTCCACCGGCGCAAGTCCGAATATACGGATTCTCGCCATGCCGGTAGACTGACGGAGCGCGCGTCACACCAGTTTTCGAAGACTTCCTTTGTCCAGAATCCGAACGCCTCTGCGGGAAACCTCCACGGCCCCCTCGGCGGCAAAGTATTTCAGCATTCTGGACACCACCTCCCGGGCAGACCCCATATAACGGGCAATCTGCTCGTGGGTGAGCGGGATGATATCGGAACCGGTTCTGGCCGCTTCATCCAGCAGAAAGATGGCCAGCCTTCGGTCCACCCCCATAAAGAGAATTTGCTGCATCACCCACATCACATCCGAAAAACGGCTTACCGCCGTCTCCAGAGCGAATATTTTCACCGCCGGGTTACGCTCCGAGACGGCGGCGAAAGCGGGACCGCCGATCACAATGCATCGGCTGTCCTCCTCCGCGTCCACAAAAACATCAAAGGTGATGGCCTCCAGCACGCAGGAGGCAGAGAGCATACACAGGTCCCCGCTGTGCAGGCGGTACAGCGTGATATCCTTCCCCTGCTCCGACATCATATAAAGTCTGAGACTGCCTTCGCGGACCAGGACCACACCGGAGCAGTCATTGCCGCCATGGATATTTTTTCCCCGGGAATAGGTGACGGCATGGGAATTCCGGCACAGATACGTCCGATCCTCCTCCGTGATCTGATCCCAAAAGGGAAAAACGGAGCTGTAAATCTCATTGTAATCCGGCTGTGACATACGCTACGCTCTATACTGGAATCTTGCCACCAGTTCTTTCAGCAAATCTGCCTGCTTGGACAACTCCTCGGACGCTGCAGCGCTCTCCTGTGAAGTTGCGGAGTTGGACTCCACCACACCGGCAATCTGGTTGATGCCCTCCGAAATCTGGGCTGCCGCCCGGGCCTGATTGTCCGATGCCGCCGCGATCTCCTCCATGGATTCGTTCACCACTTTGGCGTTTTCCACTACTGCAACCAGGGAATCCGCAGTGGAATTGGCGAATTGGATTCCCTCCTCCACTGCCATGATCGCGTTTTGAATCAGGTCCTTGGTATTCCTGGCCGCTGCTGAGCTCTGGTCCGCAAGCGCGCCCACCTGGGTGGCCACCACGGCAAAGCCTCTTCCATGTTCCCCTGCCCTGGCCGCTTCTATGGAAGCGTTCAGCGCAAGCAGAGCCGTCTGGTCCGCAATCTCCTCTATACTGCTGATGATTGCGGCAATCTTGTCGGAAGCCTCCTTGATTTTCCCCATTGCCTCCGTGCTTCGCTTCATCTGCTCGTTGCTCTCCATCACCTGATCATTCATATCCCCTACGATCTTCCGGACTTTTTCCGCATTTTCGGCATTGACATGAATCTTCTCCGATATATCAGTCATGGTAGCGGTCAGTTCTTCAATGGCGCTCGCCTGATCCGTCGCACCCTCCGCCAACTGCTGCGATGCGCCTGCCAGATCTGTCGCGCCCCTTTGAACGCTTTCCGCATTGCTGTCAATCTCTCTCATAGCAGTACTCAGCGAACTGATGATAAGCCGGAAAGACTGACTGATATCTGCAAAATCCCCTTTATAGTCCTCATCCGCGGAAATCATAAAGTTTCCGTCCGCTATCTCAGCCAGATCGTTATTGATATCCAGAATAATCTTGTTCAGATCCTGAACCGTTGCCGCCATACTGTTCAGAAGAATCGCCGTCTCGTCATTTACCTCCGGCAGGGGCGTATCGGAATGCAGATCCCCCTCTGCCAGAAGGCCCAGGCGCTTCACCACTACATTGATGGGCTGTACCACTTTTTTCCCCAACTGGATGCCGCTCCTGATCCCATATGCCGTAAAGGCAATGACAAAGAGCGTGGTGATCACCAGGGACAGGTAAAACATTCCCAGAAATTCACTCCGCACCGCCGCCACGCCGATACTCCATCCGTTGATGCCCGGAACCGGCGAGTAGGCCACTACCTTGGTTTTCCCATTATAACTATAAGTTCCCGTTCCCGATTCCCCGGCAACCATTCTCTTGCAGATTTCGCTGTATTTCCTGAGCCTGGGATTGGTATCGCCCAGCTCCACGCTGTTCTCCACCCCCACCAGGGATGAGTCGATATCCGCAATGGTGATTCCGTTGGCATCCAGCATAAACGCCGTGCCGCCCTCGCCCACCTGGATGGAACGCATGATATCATTCAGGGATTCCCCATTGGGTATGTAGACCACGGCTCCCACCGCCTTGGTGCCGGGTATGCCGTCCTCCCACAGAGGCGCCGACACCGCATAGGAAACGGACTTTGTGATTTCGCTGTAAGCAGGCGTGGAAATAAAGGTATTTCCCTTCATAGCCTCCTCAAAAACACCGCTGCCGGCAAGATTCATGCCGGAGAGCAGGTCCACTCCGTCGCTGCCCACCAAAAAGCCTCTCTCAAAGTCATGATCCGCCACCCTCTGGTTCAGGATGGCCACCTTTTCCTCTGCGGGCAGATCGGGATCGGCCAGACGGGCGATGCTTCCCGTCTCATAGGCCACCGCCACATACTGCTGCAGCGCCGCCGCCACATAATAGGCCGCCACATCGGAAGTGTCGTTGATCGTCTCCGAAACCGCGTTGATCGAAGATATGTAACTCAGTACCGAGGAAATCACCCCCAGTACGATACAGCAGATCATGATGGTACGCCCGAAATTGACAGAAATCTTTTTCTCGATGCTTACAAATCCCCCTGTCTGCTTTCCGCCAGGCATGCCGGACATATTGTTATTACTCTCTTGATGCATAAATAGCCCCCCCATTCCTAATTTCTTCACGTAAAGTACCCTGCAGAAACCGCCGCTTTTCCTATATCTTTCGGACGTCTGTTTCTGCTACAAATATACTATACCATAATGTGGGAAGGTTGACTACTTTTTTTGAAAATTCTTTTTTAGAATTCTTTTAAGTCTATAAGGCTGTTGGAAATAATTGACAGAATCACATTATAAAGTAAACGTCATATCCGCCAAAAAGAATTTAGCTGTCAAAAAATTTTTCCCTGAGCCGCCACGCCGCACAGGCATGCCGGTTCAGGGAAATATAACTGCCGTCAGGAGCCGGCGTTTCCATCGCTTTTTCAAAGCGCCTTTTTCTTCCACCGTCCTATTTTATAAAATATAAAAGTTATTAACGCTCCCAGTACCCAGGAAGTGAGCAGGGAAATCCACAAACTCTCATATCGTCCCTGGGGAAGTTCCTCCGTCCTGGTGAGATAGACCAGTCCATAGGCCAGGGGTACCCGCACCGCTACAGTGGTGAGCAGGGAAATCCACATGGGTGTCACCGTGTCGCCCGCCCCCCGCATGACGCCGGAAAGGCTCTGGGTCACGGCCATGGCGATATAGCCCACCGCCAGAATCTTCATCATGTCGGCGCTGAGCCGGGCCAGTTCCCCGGTATTGGTAAATATTCCCATCAGGTAAGGCCCGAAGAGCAGAATCAAACCTGTGATCACCGCCGAGGTACAGACTGCGATCAAGGTTCCCTGCCTGGCGCCCTGTTTCACCCGGTCATACTGCTTTGCACCTACATTCTGCCCCGCATAGGTAGTCATGGCCGTTCCAAAGGAAAAGTTGGGCATCATGGCGAAACCGTCCACCCTCATGATAATTACGTTGGCGGCGATAATCATTTCCCCGAAACTGTTGGTCAGGGACTGCACCACCACCATGGCCAGGGAAAAGATAGCCTGGGTAAGGCCCGAGGGCAGCCCCAGGCGGATCACCGTGAAAATATTCTCCCTATCCGGCTTTAAGTACTCTTTTTTCATATCAAAATACGCCGTCATTTTCCGCAGCTTCAGGATGCACAGCGCCGCCGATACAAGCTGGGCAATCACGGTGGCCAGCGCCACACCTGCCACCTCCATCCCCAATCCCGCCACAAACCAAACATCCAGTACAATATTCAGAACCGTGGCCACCAGCAGATATACCAGCGCGGACAGGGAATCCCCCAGCCCCCGGAGAATCCCGCAGAGGATGTTGTAATAGGCCAGCCCGGCAATACCCCACAGCAGGATCAGCAGGTAGGATGTGCACCAGTCTATAATACTTGGCGGCGTATCCAGAAGTACCAGCACGGGGCGGATGGCCAGACTGCCCACGAGCATCAGCAGTACGGAAGCCACCGCAGTCAAAGTGATGGTGGTGCCGATGGTCTTGGATAAATTCTCCCTGTCACGGGAACCGTAATATTGGGAAACCATGATGCCCGCACCCATGGCGATACCTACAAAAAGCACCAGCAGCAAATTGAAGATGGGGCTGGCGCTGCCCACCGCCGCCAGGGCATTGTCTCCCACATATTTTCCCACCACAATGCTGTCCACCGTATTGTACAGCTGCTGGGCCACATTGCCGATGAGCATTGGAAATGTAAAAACCACAATCTTACTCCAGGGCTTCCCCTCTGTCATATCCACCTGTCCAAACAGGCGGGTCACTTTCTCTAACATATACTATCACCTTTTCCTAAAATCAAATCCATAAGGAACTCTTGTTGCCAAACAGAACGCCTAGGCACTCACTCCCAGTTTCCTCAGTTCCTCCGCCGCCTGTTCCCTGCTGCAAAACACGATTCCCGCCATGCCCTGCCCCAGGGCCTCCTCCACATTCCGGGAAGTATCGTCCAGAAAAACACATTCCCCGGCCTGCAGCCCGTAACGCTCCAGAAGCAATCGGTAAATTGCGGGATCCGGCTTGATCAGCCCCTCCTGATAGGAAAAAATCCCCCCATCCATCAGGGGCAGGAAGTCCAGCACATGGGCGCATTCCCGGCGGGTTTTCTGAGAAAAGTTGGATAAATAATACAGCTTATATCCCTTGCTTTTTAATGCCTTAAGCCAGGGAATCGTGTAGTCATAGCGCTCCAGCATGTCATGCAGATCTTCCCAGGCCATCCGGATTTCCCTCTCCAGGCCGGGATCATTTTCAATAAACCTGGCCAAAAGCATGTCCTCATCCATTTTTCCCCTGTCCACCTCTTCCCACAGAGGACTGAGCACCGTGGCCCTGGCCAGCCGCTCCGTCACTTCCCGGCTGAAGCGAAAGCCCTCAAAATATCCCCGCCAGTTCCACGCAGCCAGCACATTGCCAATGTCAAAAATAATGTTCCTTATCACAATAAATCTCTCCTATTATAGTTCCGCATATCCCCTCCCGACGCAAATGCACGGTGATGTACGGGGATATGCTGTTTTCAGTTCCGCATATCCCCTTCCGGCACGCCCACCCCGATAATTTGCAATAGGGCCCGGGCCGCGGCGGACAGGCGGGCTTTTCCGTCATAGACGATGCACACCTCCCGCTTGGGGATCATCTTGTTAAAGCGCAGTTCAAACAGCCTGCCGGAATCAATATACTCCTGAGCAAAGTCCCGCACCACGCATCCCACTCCCAGGCTGCGCAGAGCAAACTGCACGATCATGCCGCTGGTGGCCAACTCGAACTCCGGCAGAATACGGATGCCGCAGTTTTCCAGATATTCGTCCATAAACCGCCTGGTGCTGGTATTTTTCTCCAGGAAAATCATGGGCAGCCGCCCCAGTTCCTGAAAATCCAGCATCTTGTTTTTATAAGCTATGAAACGCCGCCCCGCCACAAAAATATCTTCCAATTCCCGCACCGACACGGTTTCCAGTCGATCTCCCGGTTCAAATGGCGTGCTCACCGCCCCAAAGTCGATATGCCCCTGTTCCAGAAGTTCCAGAGTGTCCGGGGTGGGGGCATTGGTGACAATGACCTTGATCTGCGGATATGCCTCATGAAACCGTTCCAGATATGGCAGGAGATAATACTGCAATGTCATATCACTGGCGCCGATGCGTATCTCCCCCGCCTCCAGATCCCGCATCTGGCGCAGTTTCTGCTCTCCGATCTCAAGCTGTTCATAGCCCCTGGCCACATAGGCGCGCAGGGTCTCTCCCTCCTTGGTGAGACGCACGCCTTTTGCCACCCGGTAAAACAGCGGCACTCCCAGCTGCTGTTCCAACTGCCGGATGGACTGGCTCACCGCAGGCTGGGAAATGGACAGCGCCTGGGCAGCCAAAGTCAGGCTGCCCAGGCGTGACACATGATAAAATACTTTATAATATTCCAGATTGCTGACCACTAAGCCACTCCTCTGCATCCTCTCCGCAGCCGCCCGCCTTACAGCACAGCGCTATTTTTTCAGCGGACTCTCACGGTAGATAATATCCTCCCTGCCGGGGCCGTTGCTGACCATGGTGATGGGATATCCGATCCTCTCCTCGATAAATTCCACGTATCTGCGGCAGTTCTCCGGCAATTCCTCATACTTCCGAATTCCCCTGATATCACAGTTCCAGCCGGGAAGTTTCTCCAGAACGGGCTTTGCCTTTTCCAGTTTGGCCGTCACCGGGAAATCCGTAGTCACCTGGCCGTCGATCTCATACCCCACGCACACGGGAATTTCCTCCAGATACCCAAGCACATCCAACACGGTAAAGGCCACATCCGTAGTGCCCTGCAGGCGGCAGCCATACCTGGAAGCCACACAGTCGAACCATCCCATCCGCCTGGGCCTGCCTGTGGTGGCGCCGAACTCCCCGCCGTCGCCGCCCCGGGTACGCAGTTCGTTGGCTTCCTCTCCAAAGATCTCGGACACGAAGGCTCCTGCCCCCACCGCCGAAGAGTAAGCCTTACACACAGTGATGATCTCCCGGATCTCATAAGGGGGCAGCCCTGCACCGATGGCGCCGTAAGCCGCCAGCGTGGAGGAGGAAGTCACCATGGGATAAATGCCGTGGTCGGGATCTTTCAGCGTCCCAAGCTGCCCCTCCAGCAGCACCGTCTTGCCCTCCTTCAGCGCCTGATCCAGGAAAGCAGCCACATCCCCCACATAGGGAGCCACCATATCCCGGTAGCCGTGCAAAGTCTCCAAAAGATCCGCCGGGGCAATACCGGGCTTATGATACAGGTGCTCCAGCAGCACATTCTTCAGTTCACAGATTCTCTGCACTTTTTCCTGCAGCAGTTCCTCGTCAAATAACTCGCTTACCTGAAAGCCGATCTTGGCAAATTTATCGGAATAAAAAGGAGCGATCCCCGACTTGGTGGAGCCGAAGGACTTACCTCCCAGACGCTCCTCCTCGTATTGGTCAAACAGAATGTGATAGGGCATCACAATCTGCGCCCTGTCCGAAACCAATATCCTGGGCATGGGCACATCCCTGTCCACGACAGACTGGATCTCGTTGAAAAGCACCGGGATATTCAGAGCCACGCCGTTGCCGATTACATTGGTGGTATGTCCGTAAAAAACGCCCGAAGGCAGCGTGTGCAGAGCAAATTTGCCATAGTTGTTCACGATGGTGTGACCCGCGTTGGCCCCTCCCTGGAAACGCACGATAATATCTGCCTTCTCCGCCATCATGTCCGTGATTTTTCCCTTGCCCTCGTCTCCCCAGTTAGCGCCTACAACCGCTTTTACCATGTCTTAATCCTCCTCTGCATCCTCATATTTGAAAAAGGGAGCGCCAAAGCACTCCCCCTTCTTACCTTGACCATGGTAAGTATAGCATATTATATATCATAAGTAAAATCAATATTTCTTATATTTTAGATAATTTTAGCTTATGCTTCCATACCGTCCTCCTACCGGGAATATCCCCCTAACCATCCGAAGAACTACTCCTGCCCGTCCCAGCAGTAGGTGCACAGCCGCTCCCTGGGAATGCCCACCGACTCAATCATATCGTCCAGTCTGTGATAACGCAGGCTGGTGAAATTAAGCTGTCTGCCGATGCGGCCCACCATCTCCTGATAGCCTTCGCTTTCGGGGTCCACATATTCCTTCAGGTCGATCTTCCGTCCCTCCTGCTCCATTTCCTTCAAGATCCGCCGGGTGATCAGATCCATCTCGGAAGTGGACCGGGAAAAATTCAGATACTTGCACCCAAAAAGAAGGGGCGGACAGGCAGGGCGGATATGCACTTCTCTGGCGCCGCTCTGGTACAAAAACTCCGTGGTCTCCCGAAGCTGCGTGCCCCGCACAATGGAATCGTCAATCAAAAGCAGACTCTTGTTCTGGATCAGATCATGCACCGGAATCAGCTTCATCTTGGCGATCAGGTTGCGCTGGGTCTGGATGGTGGGCATAAAGGACCGGGGCCAGGTGGGCGTATACTTGATGAAGGGCCTGGAAAAGGGTATGCCGCTTCTGTTGGAATAGCCTATGGCATGAGGCGTACCCGAATCCGGCACCCCGGCCACGATATCCGGCTTCACATCGTCCCGCTCCGCCAGCCTGGCGCCGCAGTTGTACCGCATCTGCTCCACGCTGATCCCCTCGTAGGAAGAAGAGGGATACCCATAATAGATCCACAGGAAGGTGCAGATCTTCATATCCCTGCCCGGGGCTACCAGAGTCCTGACCCCCTCCGGGGTCACAATGACGATCTCGCCGGGCCCCAGTTCCCTCTCCTCATGATAGCCCAGGTTCAAGTAGGCGAAACTTTCAAAAGACACACAGTACGCCCCCTCCTTCCCGCCGATGGCCACCGGCGTCCTGCCCATCCTGTCCCTGGCCGCATAGATGCCCTTGGGGGTCAGCAGCAGCGTGGTCATGGAACCTTCCACCAGTTCCTGGACATATTGCAGGCCCTCGATCAGATTGTCCCGCTGGTTGATAATGGCCGCCACCAGTTCCGTGGCATTGATATCTCCGCCGCTCATCTCCAGAAAATGGGAATGGCCCCGGGAAAACAAATCTTTCACAATGGCATCCATATTGTTGATTTTGCCCACCGTGGCAATGGCATAGGTCCCATGGTGGGAGCGCACCAGCAAAGGCTGGGGCTCGTAGTCAGAGATACAGCCGAGCCCCAGACTGCCGTGCATTTCATTCACATCCTTGTCAAACTTGGTACGGAAAGGCGCATTCTCGATATTGTGGATGGCCCTGTCAAAGCCCTTTTTTCCGTCATAGACCGCCATACCCGCCCGCCTGGTCCCCAGGTGGGAATGATAATCCGTCCCAAAAAACAAATCAAATACGCAATCCTCCTTGGCCGCTACTCCAAAAAAACCACCCATAGTCCACTCTCCTATTCAAATTCCGCCTACTTAAAACACCAAGACCCGGTTTTATACATTGATCTCTGCCTTCACGCCCAGCAACTCTCTGTTTTCTTGCAGAATCGGGCGCACCACCTGGGCCAGAAACGCCTCCACCTGCTCTTTGGAGCGACCCACATATCTGATCGGGTCCATGGTTTTCTGCAAGTCCTCCAAACTCATATTGAAAGCCGGATCGGCAGCGATCAGTTCCAGCAGATTGTTCTCCCGGCCTTCCACCTTCACGTTGCGGCCTGCCTCCATGGACAATTCCCGGATGCGCTCGTGCAGTTCCTGGCGGTTGCCGCCGTTTTTCACCGCGTCCATCATGATATTCTCAGTGGCCATAAAGGGCAGTTCACTGCGGAGCCGCTTCTCGATCACTTTGGGATACACCACCAGCCCGTCCACCACGTTCAGACACAGATCCAGAATACCGTCCACCGCCAGAAAACCTTCGGGAATGGACAGTCTCTTGTTGGCAGAGTCGTCCAGGGTTCTCTCAAACCACTGGGTGGCGGAGGTAATGGCGGGATTCAGCGCGTCGATCATCACGTACCGGGACAGGGAGGCGATGCGCTCGCTCCTCATGGGATTTCGCTTATAAGCCATGGCGGAGGATCCGATCTGGCTCTTCTCAAAAGGCTCCTCCACCTCCTTTAAATGCTGAAGCAGCCGGATGTCGTTGCTCATCTTATGGGCGCTGGCCGCTATGCCCGCCAGCACATTGGCCACACGGGTATCCACTTTGCGCGAATAAGTCTGGCCCGACACCGGGTAGCACTGGGAAAAGCCCATCTTGGCGGCAATCATGGGGTCGATCCTGTCAATGGTCTCCTGATCCCCGTCAAAGAGTTCCAGAAAGGAAGCCTGAGTACCCGTGGTGCCCTTGGAACCCAGCAGTTTCATGGTGGACAGCACATGCTCCAGGTCCTCCAGATCCAGACAGAACTCCTGAAGCCAAAGAGTGGCGCGTTTGCCCACGGTGGTGGGCTGGGCGGGCTGGAAGTGAGTGAACGCCAAAGTGGGCTGGGCCTTGTACTGCTCCGCGAAGTCCGCCAGTTCTTTCATCACATTCACCAGTTTCTTTTTCACCAGCTTCAGCGCCTCGGTCATGATAATAATGTCGGTGTTGTCCCCCACATAGCAGGAGGTGGCCCCCAGGTGGATAATCCCCGCCGCCTTGGGACACTGCTGCCCGTAAGCGTATACATGGCTCATCACATCATGGCGCACTTCCTTCTCTCTGGCCCTGGCCACTTCGTAATTGATATCCTCGGCATGGGCCTTCAGTTCGTCAATCTGTTCCTGGGTGATCACCGGCTTGCCGTTCTGGGAGAGTCCCAGTTCCTTCTCGGTCTCCGCCAGGGCAATCCACAGCCTCCTCCAGGTGCGGAATTTCATATCCTGGGAAAAAATATACTGCATTTCCCTGCTGGCATAGCGTTCTGACAACGGGCTTTGGTACACATCTGTATTCATGCTCTTTATCTCCTTATGATCGTTCCTATAATCTCCTAACAGTATATCCCAGTAAAGGCCGGAAATCAATCCCATATCCATAGGAAAGTAGTCCTTTCCGTCTAACTCCTGTGCGCACTTTCATATCGGTCCACCATCTCGGTAATCTCTGCCGCATAGCGGGGATAGGCTATCGCGATATCTTTGATTTCCTGCTTCGCCTCCCCGGCCACCGTATTGTTGTAATCCATCTGCTTACGCAGGGACTGCCTGCGCAGAATCAACTCGTGACGGCGCTCCACCTGCTCCCGGTGGTCCAGGATCACGGTCACATTCCCCGACAGCTGGTCGGGATACCGGATCCGATAACGGCCCAGCTGGGCCAGAAGCTGCTTGTGATAATACTCCCGCCTGGCCTCCGTCTCCGCGAACTGCTTGCGCTGCTCCTTCTCCTCCAGGTACTGGCGGTACAGTTTCTCCAGCTTCTTGCCGCTGTCCACATCATACTTTATATAATAGTAATCCAAAAGGTTTTTATTGTTCACATAGCGGATTTTTACCTTGTTCTGGAGTTTTACCAGCCTTCTGGCGTCCCTAAGCACCCGAGCCATCTCCCGGTCTGCGTCCATATACTTCACCGCCAGGATGGTCAAAGCCAGCGCGGCGGCCAGCACCGCGATAAAATAGCCCACCTGGGTCTGCATATGCAGGCCGAACTGCAGCGCCGCCAGCAGCACCAGACAGATCACCAGAGCCGTAAGAAAAATAACCGCCATTCCCCGCAGGTTCTCCATCATGCCATGCAGTTCGTTCTTCCGATATTCGTAGGCAAGCCTTTCCCCCTCCAGACGCTGCATATCCTGCTTCACCAGCACGCCGTAATTCTCGGTCTTGCGTATCTTCTCGATTCCCTCTTCCAGTTCCCTCTCCCGGTTCTTGAACTGATAGTATATGGCATCGTCCATACGGTTCTTGCGGTGGGTAAAGTCCTCATACTCCCGCTCCATATTCTGCAGCTTCCGGGCGATAATCTCCAGCGATTCCTTCTCCTGCTCCGGCAGCGCTTCCAATTCTTCCAGATCCGTCAGATACGCCGTCACCCTGCCGTACTCTCCCTGAAGCATCTCCAGTTCCCTGGATGCCTCCGCAATCTGCTCCAGACAGTCCGCCACATACCGGCTGCGCTCTTCTTCCTGCTCAAAATCCACCCCCGCCCGGGCGTTCACCAGGTTTTCCCATTCCCCTTCCTGGGCTTTCCTTCTATTTTTAGGGGTAAATATCTTTTTAAAAAAATCAAATATTTTCAATACTGCCTCTCTTTCTCGTGCCGGTTCTCCTGCGGTAATCATTTTTCAGAGTCTGGAGAATCCGATCCGCCTCCTCGCAGTATACGGCTTCCCCGCCCACCCTGACGGCCCGCAGCCGGGCCAGGCGCTTATACTCCGGCGTCTCCCGCCATGCCTGCTCCGTAGCCTCCAGCATCCGCTCCAACTCCAGGGACGCTTGATACTGCTCCGGGTATTCCGCCGCCAGCGCCACATAATCCCGCTCCGGAAGCTGCATCCGCCTGGCCGCCAGATAGTCCGCAAAAAAGTCCTGCTGCCCTCCGCCGGTTTTCCAGGCCTGATAAAAACATTCCGCCGCCTGCCCGTAGAGCATCTGTCGGGCGTGGATTACCCCCTTATTGTGCAGAATGTCCGCCGTCAGCGCCTGCAGCACGGGCACTTCCATCTCCTGATTCTCCCGAATGCGCTCCAGCAGGCGGTCATAAGATTTAAGGGCCTCCTCGTAACGCTTCTGCTCCGCCAGATGATCCGTC
>ERZ808054.450-NODE-450-length-40080-cov-11.645852_pt1 | contig 40080 bp, 39 predicted proteins | sample MGYA00380201_ERZ808054 | MGnify/ENA primary metagenome ERZ808054 (study PRJEB31490, sample SAMN06133419) | mouse gut metagenome | isolation source: Z5_2 | host: mice | place: China: Chengdu | collected 2015-05 ...
TTAGGAAAGAGTCCGGCTAGGACTGACAGAGGGTACGACAACTTGTGTGCCATACGACAAGAGTACGACAAATTCAAGAGTTTTAATCAATGAAACAGCGTTAAATTGCTGTGGTCGAGATACCGAAAAGCGGCTAAATAAAGGGAAATAAGCCATTTTAAATTAAACTGACTTAAAATCCCGACGATGAAGACGATTGGCAAAGAAAACCAGTAAAATCAAGGGTTTCAGCCACTTGATCCATCGGTTTGACATCAATTTGACATCAAATTTACATCATTTGGTGGACTAATATGGACTGATAAATCACATTTTAGAAATTTTACTCTATCAAAACAAAATAGTTGAATGCTATGAAAGGACATTTTCCAAGTGCAGGAGAGTGTCCTTTTTTGTTAATAGGTTATCTGCGAAACACGCATTAGTTTGATGTTATGGTCTGGTTAAAAAATGAATGTGAAAAATGATCAGATGAAAAGGAGAAAAAGGGTATGGAACAGATTTATAGGATAGGCATTGACCATGGGTATGGCAACATCAAGACCGCCCACCACATTTTTGAATCCGGCGTAATTGAAAGGGAGAGGGCATCAGAACTGGCAGGGATGACCGTAGAATATGAGGGGAAATTTTACGAGATCGGCTCTACACACAAAGAGTACCAGATGGATAAAGTATGGGATGAAGATTATTACATCCTGACGCTGGCGGCTCTGGCAAAGGAATTGAAGGGCAGGGGCTTATGCAGCGCTTCCGTCATTCTTGCGGCAGGGCTTCCCATCAAGTGGCTTGGGGAGCAGGGAGAAAGCTTCCGGAAATATTTATTGCGGAATAAGGAAGTGACATTCCGGTGCAATGATACCCGATACCATGTGAAGATTGAGGACGTGGAAGTCTATGCACAGGGATTTGCGGCTGTCGCAGAGAACCTAAGAGATTATCAGGGTTTCAATATCGTGGTGGATATCGGAAACGGAACCATGAACGTTATCTTTGTGGTGGATGGCGTTCCCGATTCTGCCCGCTACTATACGGAGCGTTTCGGCGTGGACTGCTGTGTAATAGAGATGCGGAGCGAGCTGACAAACAAAGTACACAGCGTAGTGGATGACCTTATCGTGAAAAAGGTCTTGAAGGACGGAACAGCGGATATTGGAGAAAAGTACCTGAAAGCAATCGGGGAGTGCGCTACAGAATATACCGAAAAGATCATGCGGAAGATAAGGGAGTATGGCTACAATGAAGAACTGACAAAGCTCCATTTCCTTGGCGGCGGCGCTATGCTGATGAAGCACTTTGCAAAGCTGGATAAGGACAGGGTGCATTTTATTGAGGATATCAATGCCAATGCAAAGGGGTATGAATACCTTTCCAACCAGCGCAGGATCAGGAAACTCAGGCAGAGGTAGGAGGCGCAGCGCATATGGCAGGAAGGGAAATTGTCAAGAATATCAAGCCTGTGTTCTGCCGCTTTGACATGGACAACGAACAGGAGCGGCGGGCATGGCAGATTATCCAGAAACTTAGCAAAGGGGAAGGGAAGAAGCAGAAATATAATGACATCATTGCAAAGGCGGTGGTGGAATATTATGACAGGGCGGAGCAGTTGCCCATGAAAAATGAGGAACTACTGGAAAAAATAGAAGAGATTATTGACAGGAAGATGGATAACCCCCAAAAGGAAACGCTGCAGATGTCATATCCATTTCCTTATCCTTACTCTTATCCGGCAGTGATGAACACACAGCCACCAGTACCGGTACAGCAACAGCAGAGAGAAGTACAGCCAAAAACCGAAGAACTGAATGAGACCGCCCTTAGCTTTATGGATGGTCTCATGGGAATCTGACAGGGTGCTTTACGCATCCTGTTTTCTTTGGGGAGAAAATATTATTATGCAAGGAGGCAGCATTGGAAGAATACCAGATCAAGGACGTTGATATAAAACAATTCCTGCATTTGGTAATTGGGGCAGACGGAAAGCCACCCATAGATTTTGATATGTTACAGAAGGAAGGGCGTTACATAGTCCATTCCGGTCAGGACAGGAATTTCTGCCTGAAAGAACGGGAGATTTACCTGAAAGAGAGTATGGAGAACCTTATCGCAAAGTCTTTCTGCTATTTCTCACCGGCAGGAACAACTTTTGCCATACACATAAAAGACAAAACCGGGAAAGCTGACATTTCCGTACTGGATAACCGCAGGCTTTCCAAGGCGGTTACAAAGCGGCAGGTCAGGGGGAAATCCCTTACAATCCGCTACAGGGGAGGCGGGATGAAAAAGTGCCGCCTTTCCACCGATCGGTATATCAGAGGACCTTTCGGGGAGAAGGTTGCCCTTATCAGTTATGGCTACCTTGCCGACGGGCTGATGCAGATGCGGCGTGATATGCTTTCTGGCAGAGGGGAGATAAGCGCCATTACCTATGAAGCAGAAAATGAGCGCTCCCTGTCAGCAGTGGCAAGGGAAGCGGCAGCAGGGCGGGAACGGAATCTGGAGGAAAAGACCTTGGATCAGTTTAAGACGGATTGGGAAGAAAGGGAGCTTTTGCAGGCACTGGCGAAACAGAATTACTGCCCGGAGCTTTCGGATAAGGAAAAGCTGGCTGCCATCCGGCAGTTGATCAACGACGGGGGCTACAGGAGGATACCGGCAGAGGCAGCCAAAAAGGCAAGGGAGTTCAGCATTCCCTGTTTTGTTCCGGCAAGGGGAGGAAACATGGATTTTGTGTGGGATGTAAAATCACTGGATAAGAACTTTCCCATATACATAAAAGCAGGATGGGATAAAATGCTGGATATCCTTGTAAACCGTAAACCGGTTCCCTGCACACGGAGCATTTTAAAAAATATGGCAAAAGCGGCGCGGGATGCTTATAAGAATGCCGCGGAGGCTGACAAGCCCCAACTGGCAGGAATGGCGATAAAAATATCTTATTTTCTTGAAGCGGTAGACAAGTATTGCCTTTCAGATATTTTGCAGGGAGAAAGGGGAAAACGTTTGGATATAAAAGCGCCGGATTTCCTGTCAGTACCGGAAAAGAAGAAGTTCTGCTATCTTCTGAATAAAGAAGAAAAGAAGGTTACGATGGTGGCAGACAGGACAATGGAATACTATGGGAAAACCCGCTGATAGAAGTGGGAAGAGCGGCGGCTGCCGATACCCCCAGATACTTTCCGCTTGGCTGTAAATCATTGGGGAGGGTGGGCGGTGTCAAGCATTTTCGGCTAGGACTAAAATGCTTGACGCCGCACGCACTCCCCAATACAATCCAAGAGGCGAAAAGTATCTGGAAGCATGGAGAAATGCTATCGCAGCAGGAAATTTGATTTCCAATGGTGAAAAAATGCTATCTGGAAAGGATTTTTGATATCCCTGAAAAGGGGCAAAAAAAGGCTGCTATCTGGCAAAGGAATTTGAAATCTGAAAAAGAGGGCAATGCAATCGGCAGGCAAAATCTGATATTCAGTATAATGTTTTTGCAATCCCGAAAAAAGAATTGATATCAAAATAAGAAATATGGAGGATTTAAGGGGGTTCGGGGTACTCCCCGACAAGATTTAGCATTTCGTGCCCACGAAATGCGTATCTTGCGGCGTTCCGTAGAACGCCCTCTCCCAAAAAGGAAGGAGAGGCACATGGCAAGACCAAAGGGCGAAAACACGCTCCGGAAGCACTTTAAACTGACCGAAGAGACCGCAAGAATCCTGACGGAACGTTCCAAAGCGGAAAATATGAATGAATCGGAATATATCCGTTACCTGCTCTTAAACCAATCGGAGCATCCAAGGAGCAAAGAGCTGGAACTGGAAGTGATGCGGTTACGGAATGAGATAAACAAAATCGGCGTGAATATTAATCAGATAGTGAAAAATAGTAATTCCCATATATATGGGGAAGATGATAAAATGGAATTAAAATCACAGGTAAATAAAGCAGCGGACTTAATGGAATGTATGGTTAAAAAATTGGATGACCATATATAATTCCACAATCTTAAGAAGTGGGGGAGATTCAGTGTCAGGCATTATCGAAATTGATGTTCATGGAAGAGATGTAGAAACAGCAATCAGGGAGATAAAAAAGCACCTAAATAATGCAGGAACAGGAACGTACAGAATCCGCATCATACATGGCTATCATGGCGGCACAAGAATCCGGGATGGTATCTGGGATGAATTCAGCTATGGGAGGGAGCCTAAAGTAAAGAGGATCACAATGGGAGAAAATCAGGGAATTACGGAACTGGTATTGCGTGAGTTTTAGGAAATTTATCCATTTTCCAATTGTGTATCTATTAAAGATTAGCCTATGAAATGCGTTGTAGAGTAACAGAAAAATATTTTTAATCAAATATATAAATCAAATTTTCTAATTTGAAAAACAGTGGGGACAATATATATGAACGAATTTAGTAAAACAGTAATTGAACTAGAGAAAGAATATTTTAATCTTATTTACGAATTGTTCCATGATTTAATACAAATTTTTACAGAAGACAATATATCTATTGACGAAGCTGTGAAAAAATATTTATCCAAACAACAAAATGCTATATTTGTGCCACGCTATAAAGATAATTATGCATTTAAAAGGAAACAGTTGTTTGAAAGAAATATGGAATTTTGGAATAGAAATAAAGATATGTTTATTAAATTTATATCGAAAGAAAAAAATGTAGGTATATTTGGTGTTGGAGATAGTACATTTACTCCAGAATATTTGAATGAGATAAAAAGAAACTCATTATTTTACGATGTACTTGTGTTCAATGATCCTTTTTATACATATTGGTCTTCGGATAAAGAATTGCATTTTGATTACAATATAAATAAATTTTACAAAGATATTTTATACATTTGGGAAACCAAATGTTATTTATCAGTTGAAGAAAATGAGGTGTTTATCATTATATTTCCATTTGACTCTTTGCTCACCAATGAAGAAAAAACAAATATAATAAGGGAATCACGTAATGCTGCCATTTCTTGGATTAATGAAATATTTGATATTACGGTTGATATAGATAATGTAGTAAGTGATATTGAAAAAGTAAAGAATTTGTCTATAGAAAAAATTCAAAGAGAATTATATAGAAATGGTATTTACATAAATTATTTAGAGGCTTTGAATTATAGTCAAGATCTTCTTAAAGAAAATGTAAAGAAGGAAATAGAAAAATTCTGTTTTCAGTCTTGGGGAATGTTTAATAAAGATTTTGTAAGATGCCTTTTGACTTTGGAAGCACTACCAACTATGGCAGCTACAAGTTACTATGCATATAAACTACATTTCCTTTTAGCATTGCGGCTTAAATCAAATCCTATTATGTCAAGGAATGAATGGGCACCAATGCAAAGAGAATTAAAAGAACAATTGATGAGGGCGTCAAGTGATTATATGTACACTTGTGCTATTCACAGAAATGATCAAATGGCAACACTGATGGAATTAGATTATGATGAAATAGTTCGATATCATAATAAAAAACAATGCGCTGAGTTCCGAAACTTTTTTTATAAAGCAACGAGTGAAATTGTAAATACATTTGTAAATGTGGATGAGATAGCAAATGAGGTTTTTTCTAAAACTGATGACTTGTTGATGAATGAATATAATAATATACTTCATAATAGGAAAAAAACGAGAAAAAATGCAATAATTGGTTTCTTTAAAGGAACAATGGGATATGTGCCGATGCTATCGTATGCTATTTCTGCATATGATACAGTGGTTTCAGCAAAAGATTTTGTGCAAACGCTTAATAATAAAGAATCATTGATTGAGCATCTCAATAATCGACGTACAATAAGTGAGTAAAGAGGACAATTAAATATTTTTTTATAAAAGAAGAGCTCAAAATGATGTGTTTGTGGAATGTAATATAAATCATATTGTGAAAAATAACACTTTCTTGTATATATAGCAAAAAAGACGAAATACACTTAAAAAAGTATACGGAAGAAATAGCTATAAAAATTAGATCAGAAATTTCTGCATAAATATAAATTAAAATGTGTAACTAACCGCTGTAGAATTTATCTGAATAGAAGTCATAATATAATTAAGCATCAGCAAATATAATTACGTTGCAATATTAATTGCAATAAAGCGATTTTATAATTTGAAAGGATAAACATAGTATGGAAAATATTGATGGGATATACAAAGCAGAACTGAATTTTGTAGAAGAGTTTAATTTAAACCGTCACGGTATGATAAAAGAGATTGAGACAGAATTTAATATAATCAGACTATGTATTCAAGAGATGGAAGAATTGGATGCAGAGTATCACCCAATGCTTGACAGGATATTGGTTATGCCTTTGAGAAAGCTGCTATGTGAAAATGGTTCAGTGCTGCTGAATGTGTGTCCTGATTTTAAAATGCCGCCACTTGAGGGTTTGACGACTGTTCTTGAAGACAAGCAGGTGTTGATCAGACCACCATACAAGATAAAGGAAGTTTCAAAATGGATTTCTGTCAGTGAATGGATGGGGCAAAGTATTTCATGGTTTGACAGGGATGTAAATGTAATGGCTGAAATTATACCACAGCATACATATGAAAGTATTTTAAATAAAATGAACGGTAAAAAGTTCAAAAACTTAAAATTGCAGTTTGAAGAAATGTATGATAAAAAGCAGGTTCAATTTAAAGGTGAAGTTTTAGAAGTGTATCGTAAACTGAATCCTATGGATGCAGATGCAAATCAAAAAATAAATGAAATTTTAGATGAGATAGGTTACAATAGGCTTTCTATATATGATTTTATTAAACATATGTCGGATAAAAGAGGGGCGCATATTGATGTAGGGCATTCGCTTGTTGTTGGATTGGTTAATAGTAAGGATGCTATTGGATTGACACCAATTCATTATTTTGCAATTCAGATGATTTATGCGGCAAAAACACAGATTCCTGAATTGGTGGGGTACTGGACGGAAATGCCGGAACTGGTGATGGAAGAATGACTATTTGTATAGAAGAGATGCTTTTTCGTGAGCCCCGGAGGACAGATAAATGAATATAACAAAAAAGCAACATTATGTTTCGCAGGGTATTTTGAAGCATTTTTTGAATGATCAAGGAAAAGTATTTGAATTATTGATTGAAAAGAAATTAATTATTCCGAAGCGTATTCAAGATACAATGGAACAGAATTATGTATATGAACATCCCGCATTTGAGACAAATATGTTAGAAAGAAAGTTTGGAGAAATAGAATCTGTAATATTCCCGCGGATGGACAGAATTATTGCCGATTTGGAAGGGGCATATAAGGATGATAAGAGTGCTGTTAAATATATTGGTGAGATAAAGAAGATGATGTCGCTTCTTTTGGTGTTTTATTTTAGGAGTGGTGCTTTGCTATACGAATATGAATTTTCATCGGATAAACCGAAGCTCGACAGGGTAGAAAGACTGATTGCCAATATCTTTAATTCAAGATATATTAATGGTTTGTGTCAGACAGTCTGTAACTGTTATGAGGCGGCGATTATAGTAGATGAAACAGAACAGTTTCTTATCAGTGATCAATATATGTCAACAGTTGCATTAAAGTATAAGAATAGATTTTCCAATGCTTCAAATCGACAAATAGGAATGAAAGAAACTATGATTTTACTGCCATTGAGTGCTAAATTTTATATGGTGTTTTATAATGGTCATATCCCAAGCTATATTATAAAAGATAAGATTTCTATATTGATGCTTGAGGAAGTACAAAAGATAAATAACGTTATAATTAGAAATTGCTATGTTGAATGTGTAGGAAAATACAAACAGGAATTGGATCGGGTAAAAGAAGATGAAATCATATCGTTTGGTCCAAGCAAATGTTTGATGCGGTATAGTGATGGAACGCTTAAAGATCATATCATTAAGCGTGAGGTGTTCTTTTATGAAGAGGATTGGGACTTAGACAGAAATTCTTATACATACATGGTCAAGTACCTTGAAAAGATAAAGGGAAAGATTGGACGTAATAGCTTATGTATTTGTGGAAGTGGGAAGAAATATAAACATTGCTGTATGCATAAATATGATTTGGCGAAAAATATTCTTTTTGCCACGCAGAATGAGGGTGCTGTAAATTACAATATTTCTGGTGCTACTGCATTTGAAGTAGCAATAGAAGAATTTGCAGGTAAGGAAACAGAATTAACTAATCAAAGAGATAAGGAAGCATTAAAGAAAATTGATGAGTTAATGGAAGAACAAAAAAGAGGGTAGATGAAATAATGGGATGTATAATAATACAACATAAAAATTCTGGAGGTATCTAATCGCAATCACCAAACTATCCTGCATCCACCAGACAGGAAAACGCTACATGGCTATGCACCTTGCAAACGCCATTTCCTACATCACAGACGAAGAAAAGACGCAGGGCGGCGCACTGGTGGGAAGCCATAACTGCAACACCGATACTGCATTACAGGAGATGCTTTCTATTAAGCGGAAGTATGGAAAAGCAGACAAGCGGCAGGGCTACCACTTTATCATATCCTTCAAAAAACAGGAAGTCAGACCAGAGACTGCTATGGAGATCACACAGAAGTTTGTGGAGAGATATTTTGGGGATGATTTCCAGTGCCTGTATGCCACCCACGACAATACGGAGCATGTACACTCCCATATCCTTTTCAACAGCGTGTCATGGCGCACCGGGAAGAAATACCGTTACGAAAAGGGCGACTGGGCAAGGGAGATCCAGCCCATTGTCAATGGACTGTGCAGAGAATACGGTCTTTCCATACAGGATATCGAAGTCGGTACAAAGGAAAAAACACTGAAGAAATGGGATAAAACCAAACAGGGCATTTTCAAATGGAATCACCAGATCAGGCTAGATGTGGAGGATTCCATTTCTTTTGCCACCGGTTATGAAAATTTCCTGAAATTACTGGAACTGAAAGGCTATGGGGTAAAGCAGAAGGATGGGGAAGCCTATCTAAAACCAATGGGGGACAAGCGGTTTATCCGGCTTGCTGATATTTCAGAGTACTATACCAAAGAGGCGGTTGAAGCCCGTCTGGATAAAGGCATCCGACATGAGATGATTCCAAGCAAAAACGGTACGCCAAGAATCATCATCTGTAGGAAAAATTATAGAAAATATACTCCGTTATCCCCTTACCAGAAAGCATTCTTTGCGAAGATGTACCGTACCGGGCAGCTTAAGAGAAAGCCCTACAGCCAGATGTGGAGATACAAAGGGGAGGCGGCAGAGTTTGGAAAATTGCAGTCGGAGTACCTGTATCTTTGCAGGCACAACATCCGCTCCGTAGAAGAACTGGAAAAGAGGAAACAAGACCTTGCCATCCGCATGGACGGTCTGGATGATGCAAGGCACCAGATATACAAAAGGAGATACCCGTACAGGAGCGTCCTTGCCCTGCTTAAAATAATTGAAGAGAATGAAACCCGTGCTTCCTATTACAGAGAGGGAAGCCTTTTTTATGCTCCTTATTATGAAAAATGGAAGGAAGCGGCAGAAGCGGTGGTGCGGAAGGGCTACACATTGGGGCAGGTTCTGGAAATGAAGGAAATGTACCAGAGGGAGCTTGCAGCAGTGACGGAGGCAAAACGAGGGCTTAGAAAGGAAGAAAACCTGATTGACGGAATCCTTTCAGGGAAAAGCAGGGTACGGGCGGTGGAGATTACAGCGCCGGAGGCAGGAGCACCGCACAAAGTACAGGAGATTTTAAGGAAAACAGATACAGCGGGAAACCACAGAAATGATTTCCTGCAAAATAAAAATGTTTATGCCGGGAAAGGGGGTGATGCAGAAAAAACAGGATGGAACAGGACGGAAATACCAGCCCATACAGAAGAAGGTCATATGAAAAAACAGCCAGCCCATCATAAAAAACAGGAACAGCCGGAACAGGCGAAATAATTAGAGGAAAGGAGTACAGATGGCGAAAGATTTAAAAGATATGACAAGGCAGGAAGTGCATTCCTATTTCAAATTTAAGGACTACCGCGGGGAGCAGCTTAAGGTGGTGATGGCAGCCCTTGACTATGGCATTGATGTCAGCTACCTTAGGCTGTTTGATGACACGGGAATCCCTGCTGAGGTCATGGAAAATATGTTCACTGCCATGAAAGAGGACTATGGCGTGGAAGCGGCGGCATTTTTGTCTGCTGTCAGCCAGCCGGAAAATGGCTGCATCCTTCTGGAAGCCTTAAAGTCAGGCGTGCCTTTGCATGAATTAAAAGAGATTTGGGAAGAGGGGATGCTGCCCGTAGAGTTACGGGAGAAGATACTTCCCCTTATGCGGGGAAGGGAAGCCATACCGGAGAAAATCGGGGAAAAGATGGCATTCATCTCGGAAGCGGTAAGGGAGCTGAAAGAAGATTTCTCAAGACAGAACAGCTTCCTTGAGGACTTAAGGAAGGTCATGGAGGAAAACCCGGATCTTTTTTCGGCACAGGGAAAAGATAGGGAAGCAGATACGGAGGCGGATGATTCCTGCTATCTGGAACTGGAAGAGCAGTTCCGGCAGGCAAGGCAGGATGCGGAGCGGCTTCTGGAAGAGCGGGAGGAAACCGGCAGGAGGATAAGGGAGCTGGAAACTGAAAATAAAAATCTTCAAGAGGAGCTGCTGGTGCAGCGTTCCTATGCGGAAGGGCTTAAGGAGAAGCAGGCGGCATGGGAGAGCAGGGATGCACAGGAGAGGCAGCAGACAGGGAACAGCCCGGAGATGGAAAACCGTCAGGCAGTAAAGAGAAGCCGGAGGCAGGAGGGCGGGGCAAAAGGTACACAAACCGGAAAACAGAAAGGGTTTTCCGCCTCATTCAGCTTTCCTTTTATCCGCAAAAAGCCGGACCTGCTGGCAAAGTTAGCCGGGGAGCTGGATGCCGGGCAGATTGCGGAGATACGCCTTGGCATTGAGGACGGTCTTACCGAAGGGCAGTTGATCCTCCTTGCAGACAGGGCTATGGATGCGGAAAAGATCAGGGAGATGCGCATGACCATGAAGATATTAAACGAAAGGAGGCAGAGTGTATGACGCATAAGCTGCAGGAATTTTTATCTGCATCAGAGGAGTTTAAGAAAAAGAGCGGCGCTCTGGCACAGTCCATAGAGATTAACAGCGTGCTCCTTTTGGATAGCAGCATGGAAAAGGCAGGGCAGAGGAATACCGCCCTAAGTAAATTATGCAGGCAGGCGGCGGAGGCAAAGGAAGCCGGGAAAATCATGGAGGCGGCAATGCAGCGCCTTGAAAAGGAGCTTGCGGCAGATAAAGAGCGGCAGTTCCAGTATCAGAAAGAGATGCGGCAGGCGAAGGGGCAGGAGAAAGGGGAGGACAGATGAGCAGCGAGATCACAGATGCGGTTCAGGTCATCCATATTCTTTTTGAGGGTACGGAACTATTCCTCCGTGTCGCCGGTGTGGGAATAAAACCATTGAAGCAGCTTACAAAGCTTCTTATGGCGGTTTTGGCAAAGGAGAAGATGGAAGGGAAGACTTCCATGAAAAACCTGTTAAAGCGCGGCGGCGATATGCAGGTGTTCCGGTTCCCGCAGGGGCAGTTAAAGAAAGTGGAGGCTATGGCGAAAAAATATGGCATCCTCTATTCCCTGCTCCCGGATTTTAACAAAGACGGGATGCGGGAGATGGTCTTCCATGCAGAAACCCTGCCCCGGATGAATGCCCTGATCGAAAAGCTGAAAGCCGGGCAGGTCATGGGCTTGGAGGAATACATCCGGAACACTCCCGACAGGGAGATTGACAAATTTTATGGGGAAATGCCAAAGGGCAGGGCGGCGGAAAAAGAAATTTCAGGAAAGGAAGCAGGGGTGATGCAGAAAGATATGGGAAATAAAGGGTATTCCGTAAGCAGCATGGGAAGGGAGGCAAAGCCTGAATGGATGGAGACAGGCTACCTTAAGATGAAGGATATTGAAGCGATCCCCTTAGACCAGCGGCTGAATATTTTGAACCATTACCAGTCCGGGGAATATGATCCCATCACCATCACATCCAAGCTGATTGTCCATAGAGAGGAGGATCATGCGGTGGTAAGGCTCCCAAGGCAGTCCGGCAAATTTATCCGCATCCCTGTGGAGGATTTTTATTTCCCTGACGGGAGCAGGACCGCGCTGGCGTTCCTTAAGAAGAAAGAGGAAATGAAGGTGTATGCGGATAAGGAGCTTGGGAGCGTAATGTCTGCCATGAAAGGGAATGACATTTACCACAATTACTTTGATTCCGTCAATAAAAATATCCGCACTGCTATGGAGCATAAGGCGGATGAAAGGCAGATGGAACAGGGAAGCCGGGAAAGCAGGAAAGAGGCTGAAAGGGCAGAGAAGACCAGCCCGCCGGAAGATAGGAAAGCGCCAAAGGATATGGCAGAAAAAGCGGTAAGACATACAGCAGATAAAACAGGGAATCCCAAAAAAGAGATAAAAGAATTAAAACAGCCGGTGAAGGGCAGGTGAGCATTTGAAAAATTTAAAAGTGTTTGCCTGTCTTTTTTATGGAACTGCCATAGCCGGATGTTTTTATCTGGGGTTTTTCCTCGGCAGTGTGGTTTCTCCGGGCATGACGCTGTATACATTTGTTCCGGCGCTTAAGGAGCAGATGGCGCATCCGTTTGGTTTAAAGATGACAGCCTATACTCCCTGCACAACAGCGGCAGCATTTCTCACAGCACTTTTATACCTTATGGTGCAGAAGACAAACCGGAAGAATTACCGTTTCAGGAAAGAGCATGGCTCTGCAAGGTGGGCGGAGGCGGCGGAACTGACAAAGCAGTTAGGGGATAAGGATGGTTACCACCGCATCCTTTCACAAAATTTACGCCTTTCCATGAACACCAGAAAGACCATGCGGAACAACAACGTCTTCTGTATCGGCGGCTCCGGCGCGGGCAAGAGCATGTTCCTGATCAAATGCAACCTTATGGAGATGCAGGGGAGCTTTGCCGCCACCGATCCCAAAGGGGAGCTGCTTGGGAGCGCAGGGGAATATTTAAAAGCAAACGGGTATCAGATAAAGGTTTTCAATCTGGTAAATCCGGGGGAGAGCAATAAATACAATCCCTTTTCCTATCTAAGGACAGAGACGGATGTGATCAAGCTGATTACAAATTTAATGAAAAATACCACGCCAAAGAAAAGCAGCAGCAATGATCCTTTCTGGGAGAAGGCGGAGAACCTTTTCCTTCAGGCGCTTTTTTACTATGTGTGGATGGAAATGCCGCCGGGAAGGAAAAATATCGTTTCCGTGCTGGAGCTTCTATCGGAAGCAAAAAGGGAAAAGGGAGAGCCGAGCAGGCTTGACTGCCGCTTTGAGCTGCTTGCACGGAGCAGCCCTTTAGGGGAGGAGCACCCGGCGGTGCGCCAGTACAGGAAGGTCATGGACGGGGCGGACAATACCATAAAGAGCATCATCATCAGCGTAAACGCAAGGCTTGCCTTTCTTGAAAATAAAGCCATAAAGGAGCTCCTTGAAAGGGATGAGCTGCATTTCGGGGAGCTGGGCACAGGCAGGAACGGGGATAAAAAGACTAAGACTGCCCTGTTTATTGTTACGCCGGATTCGGACAAATCCTATGCGTTCCTTATCGGGATGCTCTATGAGCAGTTGATGCAGGAGCTTTATTTTCAGGCGGACACAAAATACGGGGGCAGGCTCCCAATCCATGTGACCATGTACCTTGACGAGTTTTACAACACGCCCCTGCCGGATTCCTATTTGAATTTTCTAAGCACCATGCGGAGCAGGGAGATCTCAAATGTGGTCGTGGTGCAGAATATCGCACAGATAAAGGAATTATTTAAGGACGGTTGGGAGACCATCCCCGGCAATGCGGACACCCTTGTGTACCTTGGGGGAAACGAGCAGTCCAGCCATAAGTATATCAGTGAATTATTGGGGAAGAGCACCATAGATAAAAGGAGCAGCGGGGAGACCTTGGGAAAGCGGGGCAGTTCCAGCAGGAATTACGACGTCCTTGGGCGTGAGCTTATGACGCCTGACGAGGTAAGGAAGCTGGACAATAAGAAATGCATTGTCCTGATCCGGGGGTGTGATCCTGTGATGGATTTTAAGTTTAATACTTTTAAGCATCCCATGTTCAAAAGAAGCGGTGACGGGAAAGGAAAGTGGTACGTCCATAACCCGCAGGATAAAAAGAAGCTGGATATCATAGACAAAGAAACCGCAGACCGGCTGAAAAAGGAAGCGGGGGAGGGCGGGAATGTCATCATCACCACCATAAATGCGGAAGAACTGGTAAGGCTTGGGAGTACGCCAGCCGGAAAGCCGGGGTTACAGGAGAAATAAGAAATGATTCTATTTTCAGAATAAAAGGAAAACCAGCCCAAAGAAACAGTGGAAACAAAAGCAATTAAAATTCAGCCAGCCCATGATGAACATGGAAACATAGCAGCCATTAACCAGATTTTTTTGAAAAGAAAGGATTCAATCATTATGAAAAGAAAAATTATGACAGTGACTACATTCAGCAGGAAAAGCAGGTTAAAAAGGAAGATTGTGCCCGCTGTGGCAGGGATCGCTGCCGGCGCATCCATGTATGCCCTGCCCGTCCATGCCTCCGGGGTATCGGAAGTCCTGAACCCTATCAACAACTTAAAGACGCTGGTGCTTGCCATTATCGGCGCAGTGGGCGTGATCATCCTTGCAAAGAACGTGATGGAGTTTGCACAGGCGTACCAGCAGCAGGATTCCTCTTCCATGAATTCCGCCCTTAAAGGGATCGTGGCAGGGCTTATCATGGCAGGCATTTCCGCAGTGATGACCTTCCTCGGATTCTAAAGGGAGGAAGAAGATTATGGAAGTTTTTAAGCTTGGCGATAACATCCTTGCCCTGCTGGAAACCGTGCTTGGGTTCTGGAATAACCAGATCAACCTTGTGTTCTCCCTGCTTGGGCAGTCGCCGGTTTCCTTTAAGGGCGGCGGTCCCTGGGCGGTGGTGGAAAGCCTGCAGCCCCTGTTCGTAGGCGTGGGGAGCGGGCTTGTGGTGCTGTTCTTTGTGGTCGGGTTCTGTGCGGAGAGCGTGGATATCAAAAGTGAGTTCCGTCTGGAAGCAATGCTCCGTATGCTGATACGCCTTGGGATAGCGCAGTGGCTTGTGGCGAACAACCTGACGATTCTGAAAGCGTTTTTTAGCAGTATCGGGGCTATGGTGAGCCACCTTGGGAATACGGATATGGCACAGGCGCAGATCGGGGCAGAGGAAGCGGAGGTCATAGAGAATCTGGGCTTTGCAACCAGCCTTGTGTTCCTGATCCTGTCAGTAATACTTTCCCTTATCATACTGATATGCGGTTTTTTTATCATCTACACCGTATATTTCCGGTTCCTGAAAATCATGGTGATTGTACCATTGGCGGCAGTCGCTTTTTCCACCCTTGCAGGCAACCGGACGGTGAGCGTTACCTGTGTCAGGTATTTTAAGTATTTTCTGTCTGTTGTGATGGAAGCAGTCACTATGGCGCTGGCAATCCTTATCTGCAACGCATTTATCAGCGCAGGGCTTCCGTCCTTCACGGGAGGTTATGTGGATTGGGCGCAGGTGCTGATTTATCTTTGTGAAATCACTTTTACCATAGCCTTAACGGTAGGGGCATGTAAGGGGGCGCAGTCGCTGACAGGCAGGGCGCTGGGATTGTAATTGGAAAGCAGGAAATATGGCAGGGCATGATGCTCCTGCTATAAATGAAACAGGAAAACAAAAAGACCGGGAAGCGGTAAATCTTTTAAAACCAGCCGCATCCCGCAGGAAGGAGAGAAGATTGATTATTGAGATAAACAAGGATATAGAAAAATATCAGGAGAGCGTGGCAATGGGGCTCAGTGCAAAGCAGCTTGTGTATTCCATCCTTGCCCTTTTAAGCGGATGCCTGATTGTATTTTTACTGTATGGGAAGATTGGGCTGACCTTTAGCTGCTATGTGACAGTTCCCATTGTTGCACCCATTGCCCTGTGTGGTTTTTATTCCTACAATGGCATGGGGTTCAGGGAGGTGTTCACCCGGTATATGAAGAGCATTTTCGGAAATAAGGCGCTGGTATTCCAATCCGGCGGCTACAGGGAGATGCGGGCGGAAATCCATGCAAAGGAAGAGGCACTAAAGAGAGCGGCAGTGAGGAAAGCGAAAGAGGAGCGGAAGCAGAAAAACAGATGCAGGATAAATGAAATAATAAAGAAATGCATACGGAAAACGAACAGAAAAGGCAGGGGTAAAAAGGAACAGATTTACTGATTTTATGGCTATTTTTCCCCATTTGTGCTATACTATAACCAATGTAAGGAAAGGAGCGGTTTTATATGCTGGTAAGCAGGGATAAAAAATGGGACTATGCGATTGGGATGATAAAGGTTGACGGTCTTGAGCCTACGCCGGAAATGAGGGAACTGATAGAGAAGGAAAAGCGCGGTGAGATTACAATGGAAGGAATCAAAGAGGCGCTTGACAGACGGTATAAGATGAAGGAGTGAGGCAGGTATGCGTGATCCATACCTTTACCCGGATACGGAGGTTTTAAAAAATCTTTTGGGGATCAGGGATAGTAAAAAGCTTCAGGAAGCGGAAGGCGATTATGTGACGTTCAGGCTTTCGGAGATAGCGGAAGACGACAGGATGACAGGAGTATTTGATTTCTCTGCCCTGTGCCGTATGCATTACCGGATTTTTCAGGATATCTACGAATGGGCAGGAAAGCCCCGCATCATGAATATTGAAAAGATAGAGACAGTCCTTAACGGTATTTCCATAGAGTATTCGGATGTTTTTGACATAGAGAGGGATGCAAAAGCAGTCCTTAAGGATATGAATCTTTACGGATGGGAAAAGGCATCCTTTGATGAAACGGTCAGGAACTTTTCAGACTGTATGGCGAAACTCTGGAAATCGCATCCCTTCCGCGAAGGGAACACAAGGACAATCGTTACTTTCTGTGCTATGTTTATAGAAGAAAGAGGCATATATATTGACAGTGAACTTTTCAAGGACAATGCGGAATACATGAGGGATGCACTGGTGGCAGCAAGCGCTGTTTTTTCAGACCTTGGCGACAGGCGAAAGCCCGAATACCTTTACCGCATTGTTGAGGATGCGCTGGAGCGGGGGAAAGAGCTGGAAGAGGACGCAGTCCGCAGGATCATGGAAGCAGGATACCCGGCTGGGAAGGAACAGGTACGGAAAGTTATTTTTCGGGAACGGTGGCAGTGCCGGAAGTACAGTGCCGGAGAAATCAGGCAGTTACTGAAACGTAAAGAAAGGGAAGAACCGGAGCGGGAAAGATGATGAAATACAGGAATTGGGAACGCACTTAAAATCAAGCTTTTAGGTGTGTTTTTTCATGCAGAAAACCAGCCCTGACACACCATTGAGAAAGAAAAGTACAAAGGCATAAATATTTCAAAGAAATTAAAATAGGAACAATCAACCATCAAACCCGGAAGGGAGTGCGGAAAGCCCCCTTGCCGGGATTTTCTGCATAGATGGGGAGTTGTTTTATAAAAGCAGTTCCCCATCCCCTTCCGGCACAAAAGGAAGGAGCAGACAGATTGAAGTTATTTCAGGATAAATTTTCTATCTATAAAAAGGCGGGGGAGCCTTTATACAAAACGCCGAAAAGCGTGCAGGAGTGCATAGAGCTTCTTAAGATTGCGCCGGATGGCATCTTTGAAGTGGCGGGCAACCGTTACAGTAAGAGCTACCTGTTTTCGGATGTGAACTATAACACCACCAGCGAGAGGGAGCAGGTGGGGATATTTGAAAGCTACTGCAGGTTCTTAAACGCAATGGATGTGGAATTTAAAGTGACCATCAACAACAAGAACCGGAACATGAAAGCCCTCCGGGAGAAGGTCTTATTCCAGAAAAAGGGCGACGGGAATGACAGGGAGCGTGACTGTTACAACCAGATCATGGAGAAGAAAATCGTGGAAGGGAAACAGGGCATAGAGCAGGAGCGTTACCTTACCGTCTCCATCATCAGGAAGAATTACGAGGAAGCAAAGGCGGCTTTTGCCAGCCTTGAAGCGGTACTGCAGAAAGGCTTTGGGGAATTAGGCAGCAGCCTTGCCGCCTTAAACGGTGTGGAGCGTCTCCGGGTTCTCCATGACTTTTACCGTATGGGGGAGGAGGAATATTTCTCCTTCGATTTTGAAGAGGCGGTAAGGATAGGCAGAGATTATAAAGATGATATCTGCAACAGCATGTTAAAGTTTTACCCAACTTATATGCAGGACGAAAAGCGGTTTGCCAAGGCATTATTTATCAAGAAATACCCAAGTTCCTTATCGGACAGGTTTTTGACAGAGCTTGCCACTGTTCCGGCGCACACCATTATCAGCATTGACGTGGCGCCTATCCCAAAGGACGTGACCACCAGCACTTTGCAGAAAAAGTATATGGGTATTGAGAGCGACATCATCCGCCAGCAGAGGGTGCGGAATAAGAACAACGATTTTTCTTCCGACATTTCCTACAACAAACGGACGGAGAAACAGCAGATCGAGGAAATCATGGATGATGTGAGGGAGAATGACCAGAGGCTCTTTTATGTGGCGGTGACTATCATTATCAAGGCAGATACAAAGGAAGAACTGGAAGCCATAGAGGAAACCTTAGTCACAATCGGGAAAAGAAATTCCTGCCAGATAGAAGCGCATTATTTAAAGCAGCGGGAGGCGTTAAATACAGCCCTGCCCATCGGGGTGCGTCAGGTGGAGACCATGCGTACCTTAATGACACAATCCCTTGCGGTGCTCATGCCCTTTAACGTGCAGGAGCTTTACCTTCCGGGGAAGGGCGGCACTTATTACGGTGTCAATCAGGTCAGCCGGAACATCTTATTTGGCAACCGGAAAAGGCTGGTAAATGGCAACGGGTTTATCTTCGGCGTGCCCGGTTCAGGGAAGTCCTTCTTTGCAAAGATGGAGATGGGAAATGTGTTCTTAAATACGGATGATGACATCATTGTGATCGATCCCCAGCATGAATACTTCGGCATAGCGGAGCGGTTCGGCGGTCAGGTGGTGGTGCTTTCCACTTATACCGGGAACCATATCAACCCTATGGCGCTGCCGGAAGACGTGTCTGACATTCAGGGAATCATTGCGGAGAAGGGGGAGTTCATGCTGGGCATCTGTGAGCAGTGCATGGGCGAGGCGCTTAATTCCCGGCAGAAATCCATCATAGACCGCTGTGTGCGCCTTCTGTATCAGGAGGTCAAAGAGGAATGCATGAGGAACAGGGGCAGGCAGGAAGGGGAAAGGACGCATACCCTGTGGAAGCAGAAAACCCTGCATGATTATTATGGCATCCTTGTGGCACAGCCGGAGATGGAGGCGAAGGAGCTTGCCCTTTCTCTGGAACTGTTTATCGGCGGCTCTTTAAATATCTTTGCCCATGAAACCAATGTAGATATTGACAGCCGCTTTCTGGTCTATGGCATCCGGGATATGGGGAAGGAATTATCCGCCATCTCCATGCTGGTCATGATGGAGAATATCGGCAGCCGGATTATGGAGAACGCAAAGCGGGGCAGGGCTACATGGCTGTTTATTGATGAATTCCATGTGCTTTTAGATAAAGAGTATTCTGCAAAATACCTGTTTTCCTTATGGAAGAAGGTGCGGAAATTAGGCGGGCTGTGCAGCGGCATCACCCAGAACGTGCTTGACATGCTGCAGAACTATACCGCCACCACCATGCTTGCCAACTCGGAGTTTGTGGCGCTCCTTAGGCAGGCTCCCACGGATTTGGAAAAGTTATCGGAGGTAATAGGCATCAGTCCGGAACAGCTAAAGTTTGTCCGCGGGGCGCAGAGCGGAACGGGCATCTTGAAGCACGGGAACATGGTTGTGCCTATGGATATCACGGTGGATAAGGACAGCCCCATCTATAAGCTGTTTTCCACCAACCCTTTTGAGGGAAAGGAGGCTGCCCATGAAGAAGGACATTGAGAAAGCCCTTATGGAATTTTTAATGGATGTGCGTACCACCGGACAGGAGCGGAAGAAAGGAATCCCCCTCATTACATTTGTATATAAGGAAAAGGACAGGGCAGTGCTTTTAAAGGTGCTGCCTTTGCCATTGGCGGATATCCAGCCGGAGGAGAAGCAGCTTGCAGGAAAAGAAGTATTATACCGTGTGGATTTTTTCAGGGAAGGGGAAGCAAAGGTGTCTTTTGGAATCCTGCCTGTGGTAAAAAAGTCCGCCCCGTTCCTTGCGCTCCTTGAAGATGCGGTAAAAAGCGGCGACCGGAGAGCCGGGCATCCGTGGCTTTGCGATTACCTGAAATTCCATTCGGCGTTATGCGGTCTGGAAGCCCTTGCCAGAAGAGAGTTATCCTTTGCAGGTCAGAAGCGGCAGGGATCAGCGGGTGAGGAAGAAATCAGCCGGAAAACGCAGGATGGGTATACCCTTGCCAACACAGCGTATTACAGTGAAGTCCTCTCTTATGTGCGGACCGGCAGGGATATCCTAAATGCCTGCCCGGCAGGAACGCCCCTTCCGCCATTCCCGGACCGCAGCGCATTCATGGCGAAGTGGTATCGGGAGAACGGGCAGGAGAGCTTATGAGGATAAAAAGGGCGGATAAGAATTTCACTGTCAGAAAGAAAGGGGAACGCCAGATCCACTATGCAGGGAAGAAGAAATCTACGGAAAATGCCGCAGGTTTTTCTACAAAGGAAAAGCAGGATATGCTTCGTCAGAAAGAGCTTCCCGGCGGGGGAGCAGGGAGGCAGGCGGCACAGATACAGAGATCATGCGATTCTGATAGTGGCAGGGGAGAGGCTTATGCAGGCGGTACAGGGGATTTTTACCGGCAGGAGCCGGTTTTTGACAGGAAGCTGCCATCAGCAGGGGAAAGCCCATACTGGCAGCAGACGCAGAGACCTTCCGCTTATCATGAAACTATCATAAAGACGAAAGAAACCGTCCTGCACAGAAAAGCAAATACAGCACCCGGTTTCAGCAGGAAAGATATTTTCAGTGTGAAAGACCAATTGAAAAGGATGCCGGAAAAATCTTCTGCCAGAGATACAAAAAATACGCTTCCTGCCAGCGTGTATGCACAGCCTTTCCCGGGAAAAAGGGAAAACCGGATATCCGGCTACAGGAAAGGGAAGTATTTAAAATCCCGGAAGCAGTACCCAAAGGGCAGTGAAATACAGGAGAAATCAGATACAGGCAAAAGGGAAGGGGCAGGAAAAAGCGCAGGAGTAGCGGGAATGCAGGAAGCATATCTGGAAGAAGGAGGGCAGTTTCCTGTAATGCAGAATACAGCGGGAGAGAACATTTCGCCAAAGGCAGGTTCTTCTCCCGGTAGTGCCAGCCATCTTCGCATAAGGAATGCCTCTGATTCCATCCGCCAGCGTGATGGGGAAATCCCCGGAAGGAATGGAGCGGACGGGGCAGATGGGAGACGCGGAAAGAGCAGTGAGAAAGACAGTAAGAAGGGTAAAAATACGAAAAAGGATAACAGCCATAAACCGAATGGCAGAAGCAGGAAAAACAGGGCAGCCGCTTTCCGGCTGCTCTCCTATGCCGCGGATAAGTTTTCACAGGAAGAACAGAAGGACAGTCTGTTACAGGTGGCAAAGGATCTGCTGACAGGCAGAGTAAAAGCGGTTGCGGCAGGGAAACTCCTTTCCATAGGGGCATCCCTGCTCCCGGCGCTGGTCCCTGTGTTTGTCATGGCAGCCGCCATTACCCTGCTTTTTAATTCCCCCTTCTCCATTCTGCTCCCGAAACTGTCAGAAGAGCCGGGAGCGGTGGAGGTGCTTTCGGAATATACGGAAGAATTCAGGGAGAAGGTGCAGGAAGAGCTTGCCGATTCCGGCAGCGGGGATGAGACGGAACTGATTTATGAGGACTATGAGGGAGACAGCAAGCCGGACAACATGGCGGATATCCTTATGGTCTATATGGTGAGGCATGGCTTTGGCGATACCGCAGCGGTGATGACGGAAAAGAACAGGAGGCTTATGAAAGACACCTTTGATGAAATGACATCCCTGACAATCGATTACCGTACAGAGATCAGGGAGCAGCCCTATGAGGAAGAGGATTTCTGGGGGAATGTCACCATAAAGACGGAGGAAGTGGAGGTAAAGATAAAAGAAGTCCGCATTACCCTCCTTACCAGTGAGGATATCGTAAGGACAGGCATATTTACAGGGGAAGAAATAGAAATCCTACGGTTTTTAATGTCGCCGGAAGTGCTGGAAAACATAGAAGGGCTCAGGGGCGGCTATGGAAGCCCCGGTGCAGGGAGCCTGACGCCGGAGGAAGCGGGGAGGCTTAATCTTGGCGGTGATGTCGGTTCACAGGCAGTTAAGAATGCCCTTGTAAGGCTTGGGAAGCCATACAGTCAGGCAAAACGTGACAGCGGCGAATATTACGATTGCAGTTCCCTCACCTATTACTCTTATAAAGAAGCAGGGATAAATTTATCTTATCATGGCTCGAATACCGCCGCCTCACAGGGAAAGCTCCTGTCCGATAAAGGATGCGAAGTCGCTTATGAGGATATCCGGCCGGGAGATTTGATTTTCTACAGCTTTACAAGGAATGGAAGGTATCAGAATATTTCCCATGTGGCGGTCTACGCCGGGAACGGATATCTGGTGGACGCATCTTCCTCAAAGGGCTGTGTGGTGTTCCGCCCGGTTTACTCCGTGGGGAAGATTGTCCTGTGCGGCAGACCGTCATGGCTATAGGGAAGCAGAAGGAGAATGCGGGGGTGCAGAAAAAACGGGAAAGGGGGAAGCAATGAAAGGGATCATTTCTACAAAAGAAATCTACCGGGAGATCGTGCCCAGGATCATTCAGGATGAGGATTCGTGGGGCAGGTTTTTAACCTTTTCAGCAGTCCATTACCAGATGGGCTTTGAGAATGCCAGCCTGCTCTATGCCCAGAGACCGGATGCGAAGATGGTGGAGACTTACAGTAAGTGGCAGGAAAAGGGAAGGTATGTACGCAGGGGGAGCAAAGGGATCGCCATCATAGATTCCAGCGGATACCGCCCCTATGTGGATCATGTGTTTGACATTTCTGATACCAACGGAAGGATGCGCCCACAGATTTGGCGGCTGGATAAAGATAATGAGAAAGAGATATTTTCCCTGCTCCATGCAGGGGCAGGGGATATACAGGGCTATGTGAGGGAGGCGGTGGAATCGGAAATCTATGGGAAGGGCAAGGGCTATATCGAAAACATCAGCGATTTATGCCGCTTCCATGATTCCCAGAACCCGGAGCATATCTATGACATCACAAAGGCTGTGATCCAAAGCGCACAGTACATGGCGGCGGTACGCATGGATGTAAAGCTGCTGCCTGTATCTTCCCTCTTGCCCGTGCTTTCCACCGCCCCAAGGCTTATGGTGTACGGGCTTTGCAGCACTGCTTTGTCGGTGGCGGGGCAGGTGCTGAAAGGCGTTGAAAAGGTTTTTGAGATGAAAAAAGAAAAGCAGAGGGCAGAAATGGGAATGGAAGCAGGGAAGGAGCGGGACGTTGGAAAGCAGTATGGGAGCACAGAAAAAGAAACCGCCGGGCAGGGCATACCAGTCCTCCGGCATCAGACTCACCAGAACGCAGATACCCTTAAGCGGCAGGGCAATGGAAGCCATAAGGGAACTGAAAAGGCAGGATATGAACAGCTATCGTTATCTTTTGATGGAGGATATGCTGTTTGCGGCTGTGGAAGGGCTCTGTAGGGAGCAGGGGGATATGGCGGAGATAACTGCTGGGTATCTGGAAGTGTTTTATGAAAAGGAAATGAAGGCAGGGGGAATCAAGCCCTTGTGACTGCATAAGTGAAAAAGGGGCAGAATCCGGCGCAGCCGGAAAAATGTTTCAGGGAAAGACTGTAATCTTTAGAAAACCGGAAAACATATGAGAAAAACCTTCAGGCGGAAGCTGCTGAAAGAGTGAAAATAAGAGCGCAAAAGTCTAAAATAGAACAGCGCAGAAAGAGGCAGATATGAAGGAAAGTAATGAAATGAACACAGGCAATACAGGAAGCATGGATATCAAAGTGACCGTAACGCCTATGCAGAATCAGGATGGCTGCCTTAAGGCAAACGCCTCCTTCATCTTAAATGGCGCATTTAAAGTGACCGGAATCCGTATCGGCATCTCGCAGAAAGGCAACGTCTTTGTCTCCATGCCTGACTATAAGACCGGTCGGCTGGATGATGCCGGGAAGGATATCTATCAGGATATCGCATACCCTGTGACAAGGCAGTTTCGGCAGGAATTGTATGATGCGGTTGTGAAGGAGTTTAATGAAAGAATGGTAGTATAAGACTTTGGAAGAAGATAGTAAGTTTATGATTTAGGCATAACCATACCAAGGTCATTTTGAATGACCTTGGTGATTTATGCATGAAACTATAAGTTTTGGATGCATTACACTATGGTGTATAGGATGCGGTAAGGGGAATTTTTAAGTATAAATATGTTTTTTGCTTTTGAAAAGTTCTATTTTGACAAATGATGCTAGGTTTGATATTTTATTATCAATAATATCGAAGGTATATAAACTAAAATAAGTATTGAACTTTTATATAATAAAGAAGGAATAAGTATTATGCTAAAGATTGCGGTATGTGATGATGAAAAATATTGTGGAGAAAAAATAGTCAGTTTGTTGGAAGAGTCATTAGATAAGTATGGGATAAGCGTTTATGGAATAGATACCTATTTGTCGGGCAGAGAATTTGTTGAAAAGAATGATAAATCGTATGAATATGATGTTATTTTTTTAGATATCAATATGCCTGATATTAATGGTTTGGAAGTGGCTAAAAAAATTAGGGAGGTTTGTCCTGATATTTTATTGGTTTTCATCACAGCATTTATTGATTTTGCATTAGAGGGGTACAAAATGGAGGCAGTACGCTATTTGTTGAAGGATATGCTGGATGAAATGTTTCCGGAGTGCATGGAGATACTGATCAGAAAATTGTCATTGCAGGCTAAAAAAATAAGATATAATTTTATCGAAGGGGAAGTGGAACTGGCAGTTGACAGAATCCGTTATATTGAAAGCAATATGCATAAATTGATATTCAATGTTCTTGGGAAAAAGCAGGTGCAATTTCGTTTGTACGGTAAATTAGATGACATTGAGCCGGAACTGCTTAAATATGATTTTTTAAGGGTTCATAAAAGCTTTTTGGTAAATGTAAAGTATATTGCGGAAATTATAAACTATAAAGTATATTTGAACGATGGTGTTGCATTGCCGGTTCCAAGAGAACGGTATCAGAAAGTAAAAGAGAGATATTATGAAATAAAAGGTGACATGATATGACATACTATATTCGGGCGTTTCTTTTGACTTTGATTGAAGCGTTGTGCTGTAGAAATTTTTTTGAAGTTTTTTTGAAGCAGGACAATAAAAGGATAAAGTGGTTTGATAAGTTATTGCTTGCCGCATTGGTCTTAGGGTTTGTAGGGATTTCTTTAATTTTTACAAAGAGCTACATATGGAAGGCAATCTTGTCTATTTGCCTGATAAGCGGTATTATGATTGCTCAGTACCGTGCAAAATTTATGCATATATTTTTTCTTTCCATTGCATATTATGGGATATTAATTTGTATAGACAGAATCATGCTGGTAAGCGTAGAAACTCTGCTGGGTTCAGGAACAGAGGCAATACTGAATGATCCGGTAAATATTACAATAATTGCGTTAATATGTAAGACAGTGCTTTTTCTTTTTATTGTATTATTGAATAAGGCATTTCATTCAAATGATAGTTTCAATTTAATCACAGACAGGGAGTGGGTTCGTTTTTTATTTTTTCCCTTTATGACCATTGTCTGTATGTCAGCACTGGCGGTTGAGGAAAAGAGGGGAGGGCGGGCAGTACTTGTTGTGAGTTTTGTGCTGGTTTTTTTCAATTTTCTTGTATTTTATATTATCCGTGATGTGGTGTCCAGGGAAAAAGAAATGCGTGAAACTTGCCTGTCCCAGGAAAGAATAAAAAATCAGATGGCAATGTACCAATATATGGAGGGAGTCTATGGCGAGCAGCGTAAACGTACACATGAATTTAAAAATCACTTGATCTGCCTTAGCGGTTTGCTTAAAGCAGGGGAATACTTAAAGGCTAAAGGCTATTTAAATAAAATAAGCGACAATTGGGTAGAAGAAATGGATTTTATCAACACGAATAATATGATTGTAAACAGCGTGATTAATCAGAAATTTAAGGCTGCAAAAAAGAAAGGGATTCCACTTCTGCTTTCAATAAATGATTTGGGAAATCTAAAAATGGAAGAGGAAGATATTGTAACGCTGGTCGCAAACCTTCTGGATAATGCGATTGAGGCGTGCGAGAAAATAACAAAAGGGAATAGGGTAATAAAATTACGATTTCTGGATGAGGGAGGGAAAATCATTATTTCAGTGCGTAACCCGGTTGCGGAGCAGGTACACCTTGGAGAAAAGGGTTTGTTTACAACAAAAAAAGATAAGAATGAACATGGGATTGGAATGCTTAATATAGAAAATGTTGTAAGAAAATATAGTGGAGAAAGCATATGTAGCTGCAATGATGGCTATTTTACGCACAGTATCATAATTAATTTCTAAAAAATGTTAAAGAACTGGAAAAGCGGAAGCGACGGTGAGAAACCGTCGTTTTTTGTTTTTGACCGCCGATTCCTGCCATGAATATTTATTTTACTTATTTTTATGATATATTGAAAAAAATAAATTAGGTGGTAAACATGCATCGAATATCAGTTTGCTTAACAGATTATTTAATAGTAAATAGAATAATTGCAGATGATGTGCGGGAAGACCATATTTATGGGTTTGAAGTATTATTGGAAAGATTATAAATTACACAACTTTACTTTTTCTTGCGTATATAAATGGCAATTTTGTTCAGACTCTTCTTTTTATGATGACATTTTTCCCTTTGAGGGCGAGAACTGGCGGTTATCACTGTAAAAAAGCATTTACATGCTATTTAGGTACGTTTGTTATATATATGGTGGTAACGAATGTGGTAACAAAATTATTTATAGAGCATACCGGTATAATGATTTTAACAATATTTTTGTCAGCAGTTATTATTTATTTTCTTGCACCAATTAATCATCCTAATTTAGGTCTGGATAAAGAAGAGATAAAGCAATGCAAAAGTTCAGCAAGATGGCTGATGTGGTTAATAGGAATTTGTGTTTTGGTTCTGTGGTGGTTGAATATCATTCCAGATAAAATTGTATATATCGTAGCTGGAGTTGGTGTAGATGCTGGACTGTTAATAACAGCAAAAATATTAAGACAGGAGGTAAAAGAGGAATGAAAAAATGGAAAAAAAGTTTTTGGTGGCTGTGTCAAAAGCAGCTAGGAGGCAATTTGAAGGTGATGGTTGGCCGCCTCCATGCATAGGATATATATATCAGCCAAAGAGACCTAAAAAGCATGATAAATGAATGTGTTTTTAGAAGTTCAATTTTGTACTATTTTAAAACGACATGTTTAGGAGGAAATACGATGAAAAAAACATTAAGAAAGACTTTGCAGGGCATTATGGCTCTTGTAGTTGCACTTAGCTGCATAATTATGCCTGTCAGTGCTGAAGAAAAGACTGATATAAATGATATTCCGGAGGGAGTTGAAATAAAACATTTGTCAGAAAAAGATTTTCGACCAATTTCACAATTGGAGCCACGGGTAGCTGCAAAATTGAATGGGTTTCGTAATAGTTTGTCAAAGGAAGCTGCTGTTGCTAACACAGGAGATCAGTATGAACCAAATGACAGCATTGCAGAAGCTACTACAGGGATGCAGGGTAAGTTGATTCAAGCCACTATTCATAGTGAGACGGACATGGATTTTTATCGGTTTGAAGTGACAGCTAATGAACCTTTATCTATTTTGTTATTTAACATCCCAAGTGGCTGTGATTATGATTTATATTTATTTAATCATGATCAGACAGGATGGTACACAGATTTTCAAGATGGTTCTGTATCAGAAGAATTTTATATATCATTAGATAAATCTGGTACATATTATGTGGCGGTTGATTCTCATTCAGGTTGTAGCAACAGTCCTTATTCTTTATACTTTGGAGATTCTTACATGTATGGAAGTACAGGATGGGTTAATCCTAATTTCTCATTTGCTTTTGGTTCAGTACCGCGCGGAACTACAAAAACATCACTTTCAAAAAATATCAATTTGACATATGATGCATCAATCCCCAATGGAGCAGTAGTTACAACATTTTATTTATCAAAGGAAGGAACTGGTGGAGATTATGGTGGATTCTATAAGTATTTAAAACCAGATTCAGGGAATACCATCAAACAGCTTGGAGGAGCTCCGGTTATGACGGTTCCCAGCAATACTTTGGTAAAACAAAATTGGCAAATATGGGGATCGGTTGAATATAGCAACTATTTTACATGGGAGCCAAGATATTTTATCCAATACAAATTTTTTGTTACTCCATTGACAACACGATTTTTATAAAATTTCAAGGTATGCCCATAAAATAATATAAAACATTATACAGGGGAAGTTTGTGGAGACTATTGTCCACAAGAGTTCCCCTGTATATGATCTTTAACGCATGGACCTTTTTGGGAGTGCGTGTGGTTCTGAATGACAGAGGAACTACTGAAAGGAGCATATATGTCAGTTGAATCATTATTAACAAAACAATGGAACAATACACGCTATGACGCACGTCCTAAATCTTCCCTGAAATGTAAAAGTCAGGGATCGGCTTGGGGTACAAATATTGCACCGGAATTTCTTAAGTCCGGCAAAGAAGAGAAATGCATTAACAAAAATATTGCAAGGCGATTGAGCAATTCTACATTTAGTTCTTGCTATACTTCGTCAATCATTAAAACAGTGGAACCTTTTTGTGATTGCGCTGAAAACAAAAGAGTGATTCATCCATATCAGCAACAGCAAAGGGAATTGTCTGTTTCGGAAGAACAGATTAGTGCGCTGCTTAAAGATCAGGATACTATATCCGAAAATGGACAAAATTTTACGAAAGGTACATATACCAGTAATACGCCCAAAGAATTGGATACAGTCTTTTACACCTATTACTCGCCGGAATGCATCAAATGTATTAGGGAGGGAGAAAGGAATCCTGAAAACCCTGACGAGAAGATAGGGGAAGATATACTCCAGTGGGAAATAAAACTGGACAGCAAGGAACAGTATGATAAAATTATGGAGTTTCTTTCTGGTTTTCCGCAAGAGGATAATTTTCGGTTTGCCACAAGGCAGTTTTTTTGGAATGATTTCTTAGATGGAAAAATTGATATGGATAGCTTTTTTGATTTTTATGCCTGGACAAATGATGGCAGCCCTGATATGGGAAAGGGTGAAAATGGTGAGCAGGTAGGAATTAATAAAGAACGTATAAACGATTCAAATGCAGAGTATTTCAATGACTGGACTTGGATTGGGCATGTGTGGACACAGGAAGAGAAGTGGGCGGAATGGTATGCAAAAATAGATGCTGCCAGTGAGGCACAGAAGACTACAGATATTAATCGGTCAGCATTAAAATATCCCGGCGAAACCACATATACAAACAAATATTTCCGATTGGCAGATGAAGCGGGTATTATAAATTATAATGGAACTATATTTACCTGCGATTACAAATCAAATGCCTTAAAGCTGGGGGATTGTAGTAATCTCAAGAATTGTATTCAAATTGCATTGTCTGGTGGAGGAAGTCTTGTTGTCAATAAAGATAATATTGACGAGTTGATTCATGCAATTTCTATGTTCTCACCGGAGGATGTGGCGTGTATTTTGCGTACCATTCAAAAAGAGAGGATGATGCAAAAAGCTCTTAATGAAACAGAAGATAAAATAGCTTCTGAACTAATTGAGAGTTCTGCACCGGATCATGTAAAAGGTGATGTAGAAGGGTTATCGTCCTGACTACTGATATGGCTCACTTTTCATAATTTGATTTCAATGATAAAAAGTTATTCCGGGAATTTTAAAACCCTGCTGCGAAATATATTTTTGCGGCAGGGATATTTGTATATTTGAAAATCATGTGGTTTTTAAGGAAGTGTTGAAATATATAAGCGCTGTTTTGTATTGGAATGCAGAATAGAAGACCTTTAGACACATAAATTATATAAGGATAAAAGGAACAAATATTTTTTCTATTTCTCTCTTATCTCAAATAAATCCCCTACTTCACAGTTAAAGTATTCACACAATTTGAGCAGTAGATTAGCGTCTATTCTTTGGAATTCATCTCTGTAATAACGGTTAAAGTTTGTCCTTTCAATATCCAGATCGTAACATACTCTCTTTTTTGAGAGCCCTCTTTCCGTAAGAAATTCTTCAAGTTTGATGTGTAAATATTTCATGCCCGTACCTCTCCTTCTTCTTACATTCTATACAAACTCTCGTTAAAAAATAACTCTTTGTATAGACGAACTTATATAGGGAGCGTATAATAAAGAGGTCTATATAGATACATCAGAGGAGAATTACAGTGAATACAGAATTCTTTAATGATATGCAGCCTAATCTGACGGAGCGGTTAGGTCGCTTTTATTGCCGGGATGTTGAATATAAGAAAGCTCTAAAGAGAGAAAACGAATTATTTGGCAGATTAGAAAAAAGTTTTTCAGAAGACCAACTGCAAATGATGAGAGATTACCAGAATGCACTTTATGCAACATGGGGTGTCTGTGAAATAATTGCATACAGGCAGGGTATGCGTGATATGGCGGCGCTGATAGGGATAGAAAATAAAGGAGATTGACGTGAAAGCTGTACAGGTGACATTACTCGTACAAGATATGGAACTGGAAGAAAGGATAATTAACTTGGAGGAAAGATGTGGGAAACTGGATGTTTCCTTACAGGCAGTATTCCAAGCTGCTGCTTTAACAATGCCGAACAAGGCTTTTATAGATATTCTGTTAGGCTTATCTGATTTAAAAATCAGTGATATGGAAGAAGCGGAAAGGATGAAGCGTCTATTCGGTCTGTTTAAAATCCACCGTAAAGGAAAAAGTGAAAAGGATGGATAACCCTCTATTTCATATAGGAATCTGAAGCCCGCATGGGGCTTGCAAAACGCTGAAAAAGTAGATGCTGCCGCCTGTATTTGGTATAATATAGCAATCAAATACAGGCGGCAGCATTATGATGAAACAGCAACAGAAGTTGGCAACTGCCCGGTTGGAATACAGATAAGGCATCTGCCGGGGATTTGGAGAAAGTTTAGAGCACGAAAGAGGTGATTATATCGGACGTTTACTGATACTGGAATTTAATGATAATGAGACAGACATATTCAAAAAGGTAATGGAAGTAGTGGAGGGGCATCCTGATTTTAAGAAATATGAGTTAAGGTCGGAACCAGCATTGCAGATACCGGGGCTTGAGATATACCCTGACAGGAGGAAGATTTACCGTGACCGGAGGGAGGTCAGCCTGACTGCCAAGGAGTTTGACATCCTGTGCTGCCTCGCCGCAAACCGTGGGAGGGTGATGACTTACGCACAGATTTACCGGCAGGTATGGGGCGACTATGTACAGGATATAGAGAATAACACGATTGGCTACCATATCTGCCACTTAAAGGAAAAACTGTTCCTTTCGTCAGCCTGCCCGTCATTCGATATACGGTGCGTGAGGAGCGTGGGTTACTGTTTTGAACTGCTTCCGGAAAAAGGAGTGGTCTGACCGGCACATTGATACAGTCCTGCCTGTGGAGGGGCTGTATTTTTAATGGAGAAAAAGTTATAACTGTGGGAATACTTGTGGATACTGATAGGCTTTGATAGAAAGCAGGGTGCGGATTTTGTCAATGCTATTGTCTGAATTTGCGTTTTTCCCAATCAAACCGCAAGGAAACCCTCGTTCAATCTCAAGGATGGTTTTGTATACTCTTAAGGTAACTGTAAATACCGTAAAGGAAGGGGCTGCAGCAGATGGATGGGATTCCATGTGAAGCGTATTATTACAGGATCGGCAGCAGCATCCGCCAGAAACGTCAGGAGAAAGGTCTGACACAGGAAGGGCTTGCAGAGGCGGCAGGCTTATCCCTCAAGATGGTACAGAAGCTGGAGGGAGGGCAGAAGGGCTTCCGCATGGAGACGATTATCCGGGTTGCGGAAACGCTGGGTGTTTCTCTTGGGAGCCTTGCCGATATGCGTGGGAAGGATGAAAGGACTGTTTTCTGTCAGGAGATGTTTTATGAGCTGGTCAGGGATAAAACTTTTGAGGAGATAAGGTACGCAGTGGGGATCGTGGATTCCGTTTTTAAATTACATAGGCAGTATCTGGAATAAAAGTGCTTAATATACTGTGAGGCACAAAAGGAAGCGGTTGGTTTCAATTTTTAACATACAAAAGCAGTCTTGCAAAATAGAAAGGCGTTGTCCTGATAAGGGACAGCGTTCTTTTTTTCTAACATAAGGATATCTGGCGAAGCTGGGCATCTGTTGTTTATTTATAAATGTTTCGTATACGGAAAAACGAAATGGGAACAAACATATCCAGCATTTGTGCAAATAGGTATCTTTATGCCTAAAAAAATGGCGCGGGATTCTGTATGCTTATTACAGGCTTTAAAACATGGTCTTTAACCATCTGTTTTGAGCCATAGGCTTTCCGCCTGAATGTAGGAAACTTGACAACTGAATACCAGTATGCAGCGGCTATAAAGTTTTTTCCTTGATAAAGTTGCACCGGATAATCAGCTTCGCCATGACCTGCCTGCCCCGCTGGGTAAACCGAAGGACCATAACAGGAGAAGGAAGGCAGCAAGCGGCATCCGGTGCGGGGCTTTCTGTGGCAGGAAGTCCTAAGGGGAGCCATAATGATACTTCTGCCCGGTGAGGGCAGCCGGAACAGCACGCCGGAGGACGGGCAGGGAGAGGAAAGCGTTCCCTTCTCCGGACTATGGAGAGATTTAGCCAATCCGCCCTGCATACTCCCTGCCAGTAGGGGGCTGGGCAAATGAAAATCCCGTCAAGGGTACTGGCGCTTTTCAGATAGAAAGTGATAATGCTGCAAAATAATTCAGCCATTCCATGAAAACGCATAGCAGCATAAGGCTGTGTTTTTTCATGGGCTGGCTGGAAGGAGGTGGTGTGGAGAATAATGCGTAAGCACAGGGGCTCTGCCCCTGAAACTATGTGAGGAAGCAGTCTGGAAGGTAAGCAACCGACTGTTCCCCCTGTGAAAAACCAAATAAAAAAGAAAGGAAAAATTATGGGAAGAAAACGAAGATTTTCAAAACTTCTCCTGTTTGCCGCCATGCTGTCCACCATTGGCGCAGGCGTATTGGGGAGTGTTCCCCTGCCTGTAAGAGCGGCGGAGGAGAAGGAAACTTACACGGTCACATTTGAAGCTTTTGAGGGAACCTGTGAGACAGAGAGCGTTTCCGTGCCCAAAGGGGAGAGTATCATCCTGCCGGATGCATCCTGTGAGGGGCATTACCTTTATGGCTGGGTGGATGTTGTGGAGGAGGAAGGTACTACTGTTCTTTATGAGATTGGAGTAGCCGGGAGCGAGTATACGCCTGAAAAGGATGTATGCCTGCAAGCCCACTGGAAGCCGGATGAGGAGCAGGAGCCGGAACAGGATATTACCGTAACTTACGAGGCAAGGATTGGAGATACCGGCTATGAAGAACTGGAAGAAGCCTTTGTCAATGCACAGGCTGGCGATACCATCACCGTCCTTAAGGACTGCTGTGTATCAAGGACGCTGGAAGCTGCTGCCGACAATATCACCCTGCAAAGTGAAAATACTGATAACCCGGCAACCATCAGCCGGGAGGAAGAATTTACAGGAAAAGATTTCTACAGGACAGATCTGGACAATGTCCTTTTTGGAGTTGAAGGCAGCCTTATCATGCGTGATGTCATCCTTGATGGCGGTGCGGAACTGGATGGGGATTTCAATAACACCGGGCAGACCTGGGACAGCCCTCTGGTCTATGTGGCGGGTGTCTGTACCGTGGAAGAGGGAACGGTTTTCCAGAATAACTACAATACGGATCACAATGATGATAACCTCTCCTTCAGGACAGCAGGCGCCATCCATGTGGCATGGGGCGGAGAATTTACCATGACAGGAGGGCTTATCCAGCATTGCTATACCAATGGTGCTGGGGGAGGAATCCAGGCGGGGAAGACCTCTTGCGTGACAATTACATCAGGAGCTGTCAGGGAATGCTATGCCGCGGTAGGGGGCGCAATGGATTTCTTTGGTCTGACCAGTGTGTCCGGCATGACCATTTCCGGTAATAAGGCATGGGCGGCAATTGTTGCGGTCCGTGGTGAGACTACATTGTCGGGCTGCCTGATTGAAAACAACGAAGTCACAGGAGATGCCGGAACAGTCAGCATTTCCGAGAATTCCCCTGTTGTGATGGAAGGATGCACGATTACAGGCAACCACAATAAATATACCAGCGCCATCAGCTATTCCGGTAAAGACAGGACAGAGCCGCTTACCATACGCGGCTGCACCATACGGGGGAATACAGCAGATGACCTTTACAGCGGTGTCACGATAGATTATATGACAAAAGCGGATCTTATACTGGACGGGAAAATTGTCATGGAAGAAAACACTGCTGCAGGCGGAAAAGCGTGGGATATCCGCTTTTATTATCAGGATGCAACGCCTGTCACGCTGGGGGCAGATTTTGAAAGTGATTCCAAATTTGTCATGTGGGGCTATGATTTTACTCCGGGAACGCTTCTGGTTGATGCGTCTTCCAATGGGAAAGAGGCGGATGCCTCACAGTTCTTATGGAAAACGCAAAATTACAGGACGGAAAAGAGGGATGGCAACATTTATCTTGCGGAGATTCCGAAGACTTACTGTATCAGCTATGATGCCAACAACAGCCCCACAGGTTCAAGCGTGATGTGCTCCGATCCGAACCTTTATACCAGTGAAGACACGGTAACAATCATGGACAGGGAAGCGTTTTTCCCTCTGATGGGGAACATTGTAAATTTCGGCTATGACTTTACAGGATGGAACACAGAGCCGGACGGAACGGGAACCGACTATGCGCCGGGGCAGGAGATAAGCCTTACAGGAAACCTTTACCTTTATGCAAAGTGGGAGGAGAAAGAGCCGGTCACGCTGACCTATATTTATAATGATGAAGAGGGAAGGATAGACAGCGCACAGGTAATCCCCGGAGCAAATACCGCATTCCCCGACGCTTCCAGAAAAGGATACCGCTTGAAAGGCTGGCATGAGGATGAAGAATTGACAGTATTTGCAGGGAGCGCAGGGGAAAAATATTATGCACCGCAGGAGGATGCTTCTTATTATGCCGCATGGGAAAAGACAGAGGCAACCGTTACTTTTGATGCAGACGGTGGGAAGATGGAAGGCAGCGCTGTTACGGTAAAGATTGGCGATTCCATAACCCTTCCGGCATGTTCCAAGGAAGGTCATACATTTATCGGCTGGTATGACGGAGATACCTGTATTGGCAAAGCCGGGGAGGAATACATGGTCACGGATGATGTGGCGCTGAAAGCCCGTTATGAGAGGGAAAAAGAAGAGGAAGCAGCGGTCACTTGTACCATTACCTTTGATCCGGACGGTGGGGAAACTGTAAGGAAGAGCATTACAGCGGAAAAGGACAGTAAAATCATCCTCCCCATCTGTAATAAAAGCGGTTATGAGTTCCTTGGCTGGTTCTTGGCTTCTGACGACAGCATTTGTGCCGGACAGGCTGGGGAAGAATTTACCGTGCAGGGAGATATCACTTTAAAGGCGCATTTTGAGAAAAAGGAAGCGGTGAAAGTTACCATTACTTTTGATACAGACGGAGGGAAAGAAGCAAAGCCCATCAAAGCGGCAAAAGGCGATACCATCCGTTTACCAAAAACAGAAAAGGATGGTTACAATTTCCTTGGCTGGTATACGGAAAAGGATGGCGGAATCCTCCTTGGAATCCCCGGCAGTGAGATGAAAGCGGTTAAGGATATGACAGCTTATGCACTCTGGGAAAAGGAAGCAGTGGAAGATTCTGATAATGGCGCTGATCCCGAAACCTGCAAAGTAACCTTCCACGCCGGAAAGGGAACGATTAAGACAAAAGAGCTTGCCATCATTAAAGGTGGGAGCCTTTACCTTCCCATGCCGGAACGTGAGGGCTATGACTTTACAGGCTGGTATCTGGATGATGCCTTGACGCAGTTTGCAGGGGCATACCATGATACTTACCGCATCACCAAGGACACTTCATTTTATGCAAAGTGGGAGAAAGCAAAAGAAGACAGCGGCAACAATGGAGACAATACGCAGGGTGGCGGCAATTCTGATGAGACATTAAACACCTACACCATCAAATATGACGCCAACGGAGGAAAGACAAAGAATGCATCCGTCAAAGTAGTAAAGGGCGGCAGTGTGAAGCTCCCCGACGCAGAGCGTGAGGGCTATATTTTTAAGGGCTGGTATACGGACAGGCAGGTATTTATCGGAACAGAGGGGGAGACCTATAAACCCGGCAGGAGCATCAGCCTCTATGCAAGATGGGAAAAAGCAGACCATCAGGACAGCAGCACAGGAAATACCAACGATAAGGACAATAAGAACAATTCGGATAAAAATGGGAATACAGGCGGAACTGTCTCCGGCAATTCGGCAGGCAGCCCTTCAGATAAAAATACAGAGAAGAAAACGGAAGGAGGAAATGGAAATGCAGGAAAAGGAACGGAGCCGGTCATCCAGACTGGTCATGCGTCACCCTTTATTCTTCTTGCTGCCCTTGGGCTGTGCGGCGTTGTGCTTGCTGCTGCATCTGTGCTTGAAGGGAAGAAAATCTGTCCTTGAAGGACAGATGGAGAAAAGCAGCCTGTAGCGGATGTGTGCTGTAAGGATATTCTTTATAACTCAGGAACAGGCAGGGTTCAAATGACGCTGTGGCGGTCACAGTGAAATGCAGCAGGGGCTTTTGCTCCTGCCATCTGAAATCATGGCGGCAGATATCCGGTCCGTAAAAAGTGCTGGTATCTGCCGCTGTTTCATGTCATTAACTATGGAAGAAAGGAAGCGCATGGAAAAAATAAAAGATTTGGCAGGCAGGCTTGGGGAGAGGCTTTTTTCTGACCTGCCGGAAAAGAAAAGGGTGCGGCTCACTGTGCAGATGATAGCTGGTATTTTTCTTGCTTTTGCTGCTATTGCGGGCATGGGATTTTTCCGCTACAGGGCAGTGAAGCAGCTTGAAAAATATCAGGCGATAGCGGACGCTTATGCACAGCCTGATACGGTTCTGAAAGAAGGAAGGGAAAAATCACAGAAAGAAGCGGCGGCGGAACTGGAAGAAATATTCTCAGAAATGGAAGCAGACGCAGAACGTTACCGTCAGGAATATGAATCAGAAATGAGGGAGAAGGGATTGGAAGTTTATGATTGGGATGCCTTATGCAGCGCCAACGAGGACACCAGAGGCTGGCTCTGTATCCCTGACACCCTGATTAATTTTCCTGTGGTGGGAACGGAGGACAACGCTTTTTACCTCTCCCATGATTTCACGGGGGATAAGAGCAGTGCCGGATGCCCTTTCATGGATAAGGACACGCAGGTGTGGGATTTCAACCGTGTCATTTACGGTCACAACATGGGCGCAGGTTCGCAAGCTATGTTCTCCACTCTGCTTAAGTATGAGCAGGAAGAGTATTTTAAGGAGCACCAGACCATCTATTTTACGGATGCTTACGGAAGTGCCGCCGCCTATCAGGTGATGGCGGTAGTTAAATATAACATAGATGATCTTGCAGAATGGGATTTCCGTACCAGAAACCATGAAGATATGGAAAGCTACAATGTATGGATGGAGCAGTTGCAGGGAAGGGCATTGTATTATGAGGAGCCTGACCATGCGCCCACAAGCATCATTACCCTTGCTACCTGTGACAGGAGGGTGTATGGGAAGGACAGGAGGTTTCTTGTGATAGCAGGTGCAGGCAGTTGATTGGCAAATTAAAAATATGAAAGGATGTTGTTGATGGAAGTAAAAGTACAGAAAAAAGATTTTGTCAGATATGATGAAGGAGCTGCAAGATATTCTATGAGTAAACATACATTTATGAAGCTTGCCCAGGATGCCCATGCAGTATACAAGGTCAACAGGGTTTCTTTAGTAAATACAAAGATTTTTGAAGATTATCTGGAAACATTTCGAGTGTAATTTTAAAAGAAGGAATCACGAATTATTGTATATCTAAATTGACTTTTTGATATACAAGATGTATAATAATATCAGGTTATGAAACGGGGGTGATGGAGGTTGGCGAGAACTGGCAGACCAAGATTGGAGAATCCAAGAAAGGAAGGCGTGTTCATCCGCCTCACACAGCAGGAGCATGTGGAGATAAAAGCATATGCCGCGGAACATAACCTGACCATAACACAAACTTTAGTCGAAGGTTTCAACACTTTGAAGAAACAAGGACAGACTATTGACAATTAAGCATTCGTGACCTCTTTCTAAATAAGAAGAAAGGTGGTACTGATGTTAAAGTCAAGAAAAGACAGTAAGGGAAGGGCTTTAAGAAAAGGAGAAAGCCAAAGGAAAGGTGACGGGCGGTATATTTATCAGTTTACCGATCCGAATGGAAAAAGGCGTGTAATATACGCAAATGACTTATTGGAACTCAGGGAAAAGGAAAAGACGCTGATAAAGGATCAGTTGGACGGTTTGGAGTGTTACTGCTCGGGAAAAACCACACTGAATTATGTGTTTGACAGGTACATTTCCACTAAATATGATTTGAAGCAGAATACAAGGTCAAATTATAAATATATGTATGACCATTGTGTGCGTGAAACATTTGGGAAAAGAATCATAACAGATATAAAGTATTCTGATGTGAAATTTTTCTATTATTCTTTAATCAATGACAGTGGATTGAAGACCAATACAGTAGATACCGTTCACACGGTTCTGCATCCGACTTTTGAGATGGCAGTCAGGGATGGAATTATCCGCAACAACCCTTCAAACGGAGTTATGGCGGAAATCAAAAAGGGCAGTGGGAAAAACAAAGGTATACGCCATGCATTGACGCTTGAACAACAGAGAGCATTTCTTGATTATGTTGCAAAAAGTCCAGTGTATTGCCACTGGCTACCGCTCTTTACAGTACTTTTTGGAACAGGCTGCCGTATTGGGGAACTGATTGGGTTGCGGTGGGAAGATTTGGACTATGAAAACCGTCTAATAAGTATTAACCATGCGGTAATTTATATGTTTATGGAGAATGGTAAAAGTGAGTTCCATGTATCTACTCCAAAAACGGAAGCGGGAACACGTTCTATTCCAATGATGGATGCGGTAAAGAAAGCCTTTCAGGATGAGTATGAGGCACAGAAAGAGACTGGATTTAATACACAGGTTGTCGATGGAATGAGTGGGTTTGTTTTTTGCAACAGGGATGGACAGCTTTTGAATCCAAGTGTCATCAATAGGGCAATTAGAAGGATTTATGAGGCATATAATGCCGAAGAGATTTTAAAGGCAAAAAGGGCAGGCAGGCGTCCTGTATTGATTCCTCATTTTTCATGCCATCATATCAGGCATACGTTTTGTACCCGTTTTTGCGAACATGAAACAAATCTCAAAGTGATTCAGAGCATTATGGGGCACGCCAATATTGAAACAACAATGGATATTTACGCAGAAGCTACAGAACTGAAAAAGCAGGAAGCAATAAAAGCGTTAGAAAACAATAGTACAATATTTTAGGAAAGAGTCCTTGATAGGGATTTCCTGAAATGTGAATTGACATCAAAATAATAATAATACATCAAATTGACATCAAATTTTGATATTTTGGTGGACTAATATGGACTGGTGTAAATAATGGAAAATATTGGATTTTCAGGTGATTGGACTTCTAGGGAATCGGGTGGACTAAACCAAGGTTTGTTTCCCACAATGAAAACGCTTGGCGGAAAAGACCAGTAAAATCAAATGTTTACGGTTAGAGGGAAGTAATTTCAGATTAGGCGGTATAGCCCCAATTACAAGGGCTGTACCG
>ERZ808054.451-NODE-451-length-40061-cov-7.702231_pt1 | contig 40061 bp, 52 predicted proteins | sample MGYA00380201_ERZ808054 | MGnify/ENA primary metagenome ERZ808054 (study PRJEB31490, sample SAMN06133419) | mouse gut metagenome | isolation source: Z5_2 | host: mice | place: China: Chengdu | collected 2015-05 ...
TAGGATTGTTATGGAGTTGTTGATGAATATAAAAGATCAATTTAAGAAAACTCTGATTATTGTAACACATGATCATATGGTTGCAAGTTGGTGTGACCGTATGATTAAAATTGAATTGGGAAGGATAATTAAATGACTTTTGATCTAAGGATCTGATCAAATTAAAATAAAATATGTGTTTTTAGAGCCAAATATGGTGGAAAAGAAGTAAGACTTCTTTTATCTGGTTAGTTTTTTCCTGATTGGTATTGTGTTTTTGTTTCTGGAAAGGATGCTGCAATGATGACAACATTGTTTACGATTGTAATGACGACAAAGGCATGAATGAATAAACTATGAACATAGTGTTACTAGAACTTAAAATCTGGACAATTTTTTATTAGTATTTCAAGTTATCTTGTATAAATATTTAATTTTGAAAAGTTATTCTGCATACTTAATTAGTTTTGATAACAAAATGTTCATTCATGTGTTTGTCGTGGCGTGTTCTGTCTGGGCATTGACAGAATGTTTGTATTGTGTTATGTTTTTAATTAGACAAATGTCTAATTGCTTTTTCATACAGTCTTGTTCAGAGGAACTAAGCCGCAAAAGCAGTACACACATACATATTCTTTACTACATCGCGCACTAAATTTAGACATTTGTCTAAACGTAAAAACACACGGCTTTTTAAGTAGCATACTGTGTATGAGGAAATTCGAGAGAAGAAGCTTATTTGAACTGCCCAATGTAACATGAAAAGTAGTGAAAATAAAAGAGAGGAGGAAGTACTATGAGGAAAATACCAGATGCAGAGCTAGAACTGATGATGGTGATCTGGGATTCAGAGCAGCCGGTTTCCAGAATGGACATTGAGACAAAAATGGAAAATGGCAGGGATGTCGTGCCAAGTACCATTCTGTCACTGCTCGCACGTTTAGAAAGGAGGGGCTTTCTGCGCAAGGAAAAGCAGGGAAACATCAACTATTACTATGCACAAGTGGAGAAGGCTGCCTATCTAAAAGAGGAGGGGCAGCGTGTGCTGGATAAGATGTTTGGCAGCTCTCTCAAAAATTTTGTCACAGCGCTATATGATGACAAAGGGCTCAATCATGAGGAGATTGCGGAGTTGCAGGCGTTTATTGATGAACAGACGACAGCGCAAAAAGGGAGATGATTGTATGGAAACACAATTGATTTATCTGCTTGGGACGCTGCTCGTGGTAGATCTGATTGTACTGATTGCGTGGGCAGTGCCTTCTATAGCTGGAATGAAAATTGGTTACAGATGGCGCAAAATGCTCTGGCTTATTCTGGCAGTGCGGCTATTGATTCCCCTTCGATTTCTGATGAGTGGGATTTATGAGAAGAAACCATCATACTTTTGGCAGATCGAGCTGTCACTGGAGTCTGCGGCAGATGCACCGCAGGATGATGCCCCTGTAAAAACACAAGAAGCGATCGGGGAAGCCAAGAACGATGCACTTGTAGAACCACTGGAATCTGTTGAAAATACCAAACATAATGCAAATATAAATAAATCGGAACGGTATGAAAAAGCCAAGAACGATGCACTTGTAGAACCACTGGAATCCGCAGAAAATACCAAGCAAGATACAGATATAAAGGAACCAGAATGGGACGAAAAAGCCAAGAACAACGCAGATACTGATAGATCAGACTGGACGGAGAATGCTAGGCGTGATGCAGGCGCAAACACAAGAAATCTGCTTGTCAGTCTATATCATCATAAATGGCTGTTTCTTGCACTCTGGATTGCAGGTGCCGTTGTGCTGACAGAGTATCATGTGATTGGATTTTTAAATATCAGGGAATGGTTTAGAAGGTATTCCCGCCACTGTACTGATGAACAGCTTTGTGCGAAACTGGCAGCAGTCTGCGATGCGTATTGCGTCAAAACAGTGCCACAGATTTTTATTTGCGGCAATATCAGCTCACCGATGCTTTTGGGATACAGACACACGATACTGCTGATGCCGGACAGTCCGTACACGGAGGCGGAGCTGATCATGATTTTTTGCCATGAGATGCAGCACAAGAAAAGTGGGGACTTGTGGTACAAACTTCTGTTGATGTTTGTGTGTGATCTGTATTGGTTTAATCCAGTGATGTGGCTGATGAAAAAACTGGCGTATCAGGATGTAGAGTGTGTCTGCGACACCCTTGTGATGCGCCGTCTATCTGCGGAGGAGCAAAAGACATATGGAATGACTGTATTAAAGAATATGGCGAAAAACCGCGTGCGTGATATTGTGTACGGGACTTCTATTTTTACAGGAAAAAGAGCTGCAAGGCGAAGGCTTGAGAATATGTATACCATAAAAAACAGATGGGGGTATCTTGTCTTGGGCACATTGGCGGCAGCAGGTCTGGCAGGAAGCAGCATGTGGGTGTTTGCAGGTCAAATAAAAAATGAAAGTGATACACTGCGGACTAAGAACGTGCTGGCAGCAGGTGTATACGCCAATCAGCAGATTCGTGCAGCCTTGGCAGGTGCGCAGTCCGTACAGCAGGAAGAAAACGCGGCAATGCCTGTATTTCGTGTGGAGGACATGGATATCCTTCACTGGAAAGGCGCGTTTGAGTTGGCAGATTACTATATCACCAATAAGGTGGTTGTCGATAACCGCTATTACATTGATGAGAACAAGGTTTTGTGGGGAGCTGGCAGAAATAAATACGGACAGTTGGGAATAGAAGATACAAACGCAGAAGATTTTTACCAAACACCAGTTAAAATTGCAGAGCATGTGGTGACAGTGGACTGCTCGGAGAACGGATATTTCTGTGTGTATCTCACAGAGGACGGCTGTCTGTATGGTCTTGGGAATATGCTGGGACTGCTCGGCACAGAGCAGGCGGGCGCAGCGCCCGCGCTGCTATTGGAGAATGTGGCGTATGTCCGCGCGGGCAGGGAATGCATTGTCGCGCTTGACCGCGACCAGAATGTGTGGTGGTGGGGACAGTACTGCGGCACATACCACACAAGAGCATATGATAGCAGGGACTATGAGAAAAGCGTAGAGGATGACACAAATCCGGCAAAGATGCTCTATACCCGTCCGAGGAAAATTCTGGAAAACTGCATCTATGTGACGACAGGCAGCATGACAGGAGCCGCCATCAGCGCGGAGGGAAGTCTCTACACATGGGGGCGGAATCTTTTAGGGGAGTGCGGGACGCCGGTCACAGGCGATGAGTTTGTGCGCACACCGCAGAAGGTGCTCGATGATGTCAGAATGGTGTGGGTGGAAGAAATCGCAGGGAACAGCAAAGCGCAGGAGATTCCCCGTATAGGAAGATATGACACAAGCTATCATTTTAATCTGTTTGTACAGCGCACAGACGGCACAATCGTCGGCGTGGGAAAAGATCTTGGGGCGCAGGAGAGGATAATTCATTTCACAGGCGATCTTGAAAAAACGAGCGTGCAGATGTATTCGGACACCTTTGTGCCTGTTGCGCTGGAGGTGTATGATGCGCTGCAAATCAAAAAGCGCTTAAAAGGTCTCACATGGGGAATGGATGCGTTGAGCGTAAAGGACTTTCTGACCAGAAACCGTGTGCGGTATGAGGAGGTTTATGATGCATATGATGAATACGGCAATTCAACCATGTATCCCAAAAGATATGATGAAAATTACACGATTGTTGCGGAGGAGAACCGTTATCATTTCACATTTGATGAGAAGGGCTGTCTTGACGGAATCTTGATACAGGAAGGGGACAAAGGCCGCAACGGCCAGTTTCACGCGAAAACAAGCATGGAGGAGGTTTGGGCGGAATAAAGTATTCCGCCCGTCTCTTTCTTATTTTAGCTCTTGGGCAATACTTCCTAGAAGCTCCCAAGCCGCATCGCGCTCGCGCTTTTGTTCGGGTGTTAGGTTTTCGTAGGGACACAGCATAGGATGCTGTCTTGCAATATCATTTCGCGCCGGACCATAGCGCCAGTTGTAATACGTATAAAAGCGCAGCCAACGGGTGTGGTCTAGCTGGCGGTACATATCGTGCACTTCCTTGGATTGTTTGGTTCTACAGTATTCCAGATATGCCTTTTGGGTAATCTCAGGTGTTAATTCTGTGATGGTCTCGTCTTTTAAGAGCACCCGTATTTTCATTAAAATGTGGTCGGCAGCCGCTATTTTGGATTCGCGGTGAAAGGCGTCAAGCTCCTCCCATGTTTTAGTAGGATAGGAGACAGCCTTGCAGAAAATTTCGTTGATTGTGATGGCTGCCTTGTTCAGTGCAGTCCGCATAATCTGGTTTGGCGTGTAGATTTCCTCGTTTGTCCCGAAATACGTCACGCCGGGCGTCCTGCGGTTGCTGTGCAGGTGGATTTTTCCACGCACCTGATAATAACTGTTCAGCCGCCAGTAAATATTCCAGCCTTCCGGCTCATTGTCAGGGCAGATAATGATGCGGTCTGCCTGACTCATGAGCGCATGGTTTGATTCCCACAGTTCTTCATGAAAAATTAAAGAGTCCGTCGTTTCGGAGACGTTTCCCAAAGAAAATGCCTCGTGCAGATGGCTGTGCACGGCGAGAAATTCTGCCGCGCCGCCAAAAATATGGTAGGCGACATGCTGGTCAATCGCGATAATGTTTGTCAGAATCGCGCGCTCAAGAATACAGTGCCCATAGTTGCCAAAGCCGATGATTACAATGGTAGTTTCCGCGCTGCACAGCGGTTTGGAATGCCAGTATTGTCTGGCGCAGCAGTCGTAACTGTGAAAAAAGTAAATATTGCCCGAAAGATAATCCTGCCCGTTTGTCGTTCGGGCGTACACCTCGACAGGCAGCGTATGTAAATCGACAGCGCGCGTGTTGGTGCCAATGTCGTTTTCCTTCATCAGAAAAATTTTGCACGCTGGTCCAATGTTTTTCTTATGCGCTACGATTCTTGCGGGGGAAGCGTTGATAAACAGGCATGGATAGTCAGGAAACTCCGTTTGTTCATCTCTTTTTTCGCCAAAGATAATCACCGTGTCCGGCTCCTCGCGGTGGATGTTGGCGGCAAGCGTACTGGACTCCACACCGCAGTCCGCAAAATAATACCAGCTTTTGTGGCGCTGGAAACCGAGCAGGAAGAGTGGAAGCCCTTCGCTCGTGACAAAGGATACGGCGGCGCCAAACAGGGTCATCATAATGCCGGCGGACATCAATAGAAATACGACGCCGACGGCTTGTCCAAGCGGCGTCACTGGTGTCAGGTCGCCATAGCCAACAGTGGTCAGTGTGACCAGCGAGTACCAGAAGGCATCTTTGAAGGAACGGATTGTCGCGGTGCTGTCGCTGTATTCTGACACGCAGAGAATGGCAAGCAGCCCGATATAGATTGTGAGCAGGAAAATGGTCATGCCCAGATAGATTTTATGCTTTCGCTTCATATGGCACTGCCTCCCTTACAAATATCGTATAAGCATATTATACGCGCTCTGTCTGGAAAGGTAAAGATATACAGGCGATGATTCAGGGAAAACAAAATTAGGAAAAAAATATAGAGAAAACACTTGACTCTGACACAGTGTCATAGTTTATGATATAGACATTCCCGGGAAGATGAAAAAAGATGCATGAAGTTTGATGCAGGAAAGGTGTATGTAAAACCATGTTGACAGTAAATGAAGTAAGCAAGCGTACAGGCGTGAGTGTGCGCTCACTGCACCACTATGACGCAATCGGGCTGCTAAAGCCTGCAAAAGTGACAGAGGCGGGCTATCGGCTGTACGGTGATGCGGAACTTGTGCGGCTGCAAAATATTATGCTGTTTCGGGAACTGCAATTTCCCCTAAAGCAGATTAAAAAGATTCTGGACAACCCGGATTTTGATCAAAAGGAAGCGCTCGCGCAGCAGATACAACTGTTAGAGCTTCAACTCAAGCATATACACAAGCTTATTTCATTTGCGCGCGAAATTCAGGAAAAGGGAGTGGAGACAATGAAAGAAACAGATTTTAAGGCATTTGATCAAAGTGAGCTTGCACAGTATGCAAAGGAGGTCAGCGAGCGCTGGGGCGCAACTGCGGCGTATGCAGCGTACCAGCAGAAAGCAAAGGGCAGGACAGACAAGGAGCAGGAGGAAATTGGCAGCCGTCTGATGCTGTTGTTTGCGGCGCTTGGAAAACTCAAGTCCTGTGCGCCCGAAGAACAGGCGGTGCAGGAAAAAATTGCTGCAATACAGCAGTTTATCACGGACAATTATTATGACTGCACAAACGATATTCTGCAAGGGCTTGGCCAGATGTATGTGGGCGATGAGCGCATGCAGCGCAATATTGACAAGGCAGGCGGGGAAGGCACCGCGGCGTTTGCCAGCCGGGCGATTGAAGTGTATTGCAAAAAGGCGTAAAATAAAGAATGAAGAAGGGGCTGCTTGGGCGGCTCCTTTTTCGCACACTAATTTATGTTGACAAAAACTTCCAGACTGCTATAATTAAGAATTAGAATTATTCTATTTTTATTTCTTTATGATTCCTTTGGAGGAGGCCTTATGACAAGAAACGCCGAACAAATATTAGAGATTGTGAACAATTCCCAAGAACATTTATCAGCCGAGCAGATTTATCTGCGCTTAAAGGAGACAAACAGGGGAGCTGCTATGGCTACCGTATACAATAATTTATCCTATTTATATAAGGAAGGATTCATCAGAAAAATTTCTGTTGAGGGATATCCTGACCGCTATGATACGATGAGGCGTCATGAGCATCTTGTGTGCAGACGCTGTGGGAAATTGTCAGATATCCAGTTGGACGATTTGACAGAAGCACTGCAAAAGCAGGTGGGCGTCGAGATGCTTTCCTATGATTTAAAGATTGGCTATCTGTGTGAGGACTGTAGAAAGAGGACTGTATGAAAATAGAAAGTTTCAAATACAAGGTAAATAGAAGGAGGAACTATGAAAACGAACAAATATGCGGGAACGCAGACGGAAAAAAACCTTGAGGCAGCATTTGCTGGAGAATCACAGGCAAGAAACAAATATACCTACTTTGCATCTGTAGCCAAGAAGGAGGGCATGGAGCAGATTTCATCGCTGTTTCTCAAAACGGCGGACAATGAGAAAGAACATGCGAAACTATGGTTAAAGGAATTAAACGGAATCGGAAATACCGCGGAGAATCTCAGTGCAGCGGCGGAGGGCGAAAACTACGAGTGGACGGATATGTATGAAGAATTTGCCAAGACGGCAGAGGCGGAGGGCTTTGCTGAGCTGGCTGCAAAATTCCGCATGGTCGGGGCAATCGAGAAGCATCATGAGGAGCGCTACCGCGCACTGCTGAAAAATATAGAAACGGCGTCCGTATTCGAGAAGAGCGAGGTTCGCGTATGGGAGTGCCGCAACTGTGGACATATTATTGTCGGGACGAAGGCGCCAGAAGCCTGCCCTGTATGTAATCATCCGCAGAGCTATTTTGAGATCAGCGCAGAGAATTATTAATAGTTACAGCACAATACCTTTTCGTATACCTGATGGCAAGGACGTGCTTATGTACATTGTGGTCGGAAAAAATTTAAGGATATTTATTAGATATTTATATGGAAAGGATCATACATTATGAAAATCAGAAAAAGAACTTTCGATACAGCGCTCAACGCTGTTTCCCGCCTTGTGGAAATGGAGTATGTGCCGCAGAATCAGGAGTTGAATGACATTCATCGGCGGCTGATGAAGGGGCGCAAGGATTTTGAGCTGGCTGCGACAAAGACGATGGATGCTGTCATCCGCATGAGTGCTATGGATTTGACACTTGAGTCTAGCGCTGCAAAGATAGAGCAGATTAACGATTCGATGGGCGCCGCAGTGGACGGGATTAGCAAGTCGGCAGGCTCCACGGCGGGAATTGCATCTGATGTCTCAAAGGCACATGAAAATCTGACCACCACAATCATTGAAGTTTCCGATGAATCCAGCAGAATCATGGAGGATATTCGCAGCTGTGAAGGTGAGCTGACCTCCATATCGGGAATGTCCTCCACTGCGATATCTACCGCGCAGGGGATGAAGACAGATATTGGCGGACTGATTGATACTGTGCGGAACATGACAGAGGCCATCGCTGCGATTAACTCTATCTCTGCGCAGACAAACCTTTTGGCGCTGAATGCATCCATCGAGGCAGCGCGCGCAGGGGATGCCGGCAGGGGATTTTCGGTTGTTGCGGAGGAAATCCGCAGTCTTGCCGAGGAGGCAAAATCACTGACAGGGCGTATGGGGACTTTTGTTTCTGAAATTCAGGAGGCTTCCCGCAAGAGCTCGAACAGTGTGGATACCACGGTCGCTGAGCTAGAGCATATCAATGACAATATCCAGAAGGTGTGGAAGATTACTGGACAGAATCGCAAAGGCATGGACCACATCGCAGATTCTGTCTCCTCTCTAGCCGCTGTCAGTGAGGAAATCAGCAGTTCTATGCATGAGCTGGACAATCAGATGCAGCACATCAACGAGGAGTGTCAAGATCTGCGGGGCAATATGGATTCGCTGGCGATTTCGAGCAGCTCGATCGGAGAGCTTGCAGCGCCATCAAAGTTGATTGAAAAGCATTTGGAGGAATCAACTCAAATTATGGGTGCTATGGTACAGGATGCATTCTATATGCTGGATAATAGGGTGCTCTTAAACTGCCTGAACAGTGCAGTTGACGCACACCATAACTGGCTGAACACACTCGCGGAGATGGCGCAGACCGGGACATTAAAGGTTTTGCAGACCGACTGCACCAAATGTGGGCTTGGTCATTTTTATTATGCGTTTAAACCAGTCAATCCACAGATATTACAGATCTGGAATGGTCTTGAATCGAAACATAAGACCTTTCACACTTATGGGACGGAAATGATTCGTTGTATCCAGTCTGGACATAATGGTGAGCTACAGCAAATCTATCAAAAAGCGGAGACCTGCTCAAAGGACTTAATCGCTGATTTTCAGTCGGTGATTCGTATTACTGAATCGTTATCCAAAGATGGCATACGTATTTTTGAACGGGAGACAAATGTACCGATGTAAAAGTACTATTGGGGTGCGTCCCGCGCAAAGAAGATCCTGTTCGGATGTTTGTGTGCAGGAGGACAGAAAGGACTGTCAGAAGAATTTGATTCATTCTGACAGTCCTTTGGTGTCTGGTCACGAGTTTTTCATAATTATACGATTGCGTCGTCTTTTGTGTAATCTTCAAGGGAATGTTCCTTAACCTGAATACATACAAAACTGATTGCAGTGTCTTCTGCCGCAAAAAACTGACGTTTTGCGGCAGGTGAAACGCGGAGCCAGTCACCAGCGGCAAGTGTCACCGTTTCCCCGTCAATGACAGCTTTGCCTTTTCCAGAGAGAACTGCATAGATTTCCTCATTCTTTTTGTGTGCATGAACAAAAGGCACACACGCACCGGCGGGAAGATTATTAACGCTGACCTCCGCGCCTGTCAAGGCAAGCTGGTCATGAAGCTCTGTTCTTGCATCGGACGCTACATGTACTTTGTTAAAATTTGCCATTATCGTACCTCCATTTTTGCTGTTGTAATATTGATTGATACAACTATAGTTATAGCACGATCTTGTTGTAATGTCAATAGTTACAATACAACTATTTTATGATTCTGATATTGTATTTGAGAAATTCTTTATAAGGTCCTGAATTGTCACGGATTGCATTTCCTGCTCCATTGCTTTTTGAATTTTATCGAGCTGTACATCCAAAATAGCGTGAATATTCTTCCCGATCGGACAAAGCGGATTTGGGTTTTCGTGAAAGTGAAACAGTGTATCTTCCTCCACACATGCCACAGCACGATATACGTCAAGCAATGTAAGCTTGTCTATGGGTTTGTCAATCGCTGCGCCTCCGCTGCCCCGCATCACACGGACAAGTCCGGCCTTTTTTAGCTGTTGCAGCAATCTTCTGATCACGACGGGATTCACATTGACGCTGGCTGCAAGAAACTCACTGGTCACTTTCTGCTTCTCCTGAAAAGTCTCGATGCATAGGAGTACATGGACGGCGATCGTAAATCTGCTTGAAATCTGCATGGTGCACCTCCTGTTATCGCAGTGTTTTGATTTCTTCAATTTGTTTGATGTTGAGCATGATGCCTCCTTCATAGGTTCTGTGCTGTGTGTTCCTGCCGAGCGCGTATTTGGATATAGTGAGGACAAGATATATTCATTTGTTTATGATGAGCTGGCGATCGTAGAGTTATTGTGAATCGTGATGATTCATCAATCTAGTATTTTTAGAAATCTTTGATAGAAATTGTAAATGAAAGTATGAATTTGCGCAGGTGTAATGGCAGGAAAGTGAATTTTTGTACAAAGATATTATACGCTTGTAAAGTGAAATCCGCAAGATATTCAAGTGTAATGGCACTTCAATTCTATTTGGATTTTATTTGCAAAATAAGAGCGCTCAGAATTTATGAATAACTGATTGTTCATTTATGTGTCTGTCGCGGCGTACTGGCAGGAAAGTCAACTTTGTACAAAGATAGGATTGCCTGTGAGGCGAAATCTGAAAGAACCAAGAATGAAAAACATATGGAAATAAGATGAAGCAATTACAAAAATTTACTTGACTTATAAATATTACAGATGTAAGATGTAGAAAATATTTAGATGCTGCGTAATCTCTGGAATGTATGACACAGTACAATGCAGTAGCGCTAATCACCAGAGAAGAAAGGAAAAATACATGAAATTACCACAAAAGTCCAGTAAATTTTTGCTGTTAGGAATCATGTTAGGCGTCTGTCTTACAATGACAGCCTGCATCGCGCAACGACAGGACAAAGATGACGTTGTAGTGCTAGATCATCGTGCATTGTCCAGCAACGCGCAACGGCAGAGCAAAAATGACGTTGTAGTGCTAGATCATCGTGCATTGTCCAGTAACGCGCAACGGCAGAGCAAAAATGACGTTGTAGTGCTAGATCATCGTGCATTGTCCAGACAAGCGTCGAACAGTACAAAGGCGGAAGAGATCAGTGAAATCGTCTGTGAATGTCTGAATGAAGCAACAGGGCAAGCCCTGAGAGGAAATTTGGAGATAATACAGAATATTGTCAGCAGATTGGGTGAAAACGGATACGCGGCGATTGACGGAGAAAATCAGATCGACATGACAAATGCGGAGCAGGTAAGGCGCTTTTGTGATGCAGTGTGCGCAGAGCAGACGGCAGAGCTCACGATGATTCAAGTTATCGGCATTGAACATGCAGGGGGCAGCGAAGCGCAGAAGAACTGTATACAGGGATTTCAACTATACACTTTTCACACGGAGGATGGAATGGTTGAGATCAATCGGAGCTTTTATCAATATAGCGATGGCACAGGCAAAAAATTTACAGTCAAAGATACAGTGAAATATGTTGCGGATCTGTGGCAGTATACACAAGAGGGCTATCTATTATTTGCGGGAAGCTATTTTTCAGAGGACTATTACATCGTCTCGCTGACCGATGCACCGGAACGATCCGCCATCAGGGTAGCGCCGTTGGATGGACAATGCCGTGAGCTGAACCGCAAATATATACAGCCAGTGGGATATGCGTGCAATAATCTGTTTCTGGTCAACTGGGATGAAACAGATATTGGGAAGCTGGAGATCTATGATTTGTTTGACCGATTTTATCCGATGGTCTATCATCAGCCCGCATCCTATGTGCTTGATGAAAATCCGAACAAGGGCGCTGTTTATCAGATTCCCCAATATGAATTTGAGAAGGTGGTGCAGTCTCATCTGAATATCAACAGCGAAGCGCTGCGGTCAAAAACAGAGTATGTTCCAGCGGACGGAATGTATTCATACAGACCAAGAGGGCTGTATGAAATCGAATGTACGAACCAGCCCTATCCCGAAGTTGTCGAGTATGATGAAAACGTGGACGGAACGATCACGCTGACAGTAAATGCGGTATTTCCGTATGAGTGCACCGCAAAAGCATTTTCCCATAAAGTCACAATCCGTTTGCAGGAGAACGGTGCCTTCCAGTATGTATCCAACAGAATTATCGAGGGAGCGTATGAGGCATGGTGGCGCACGGAGCGTCTGACAGGAGAGGAGTGGGCGGAAATTTATGGAGGGCAGGCAGCTTTATCAGCTGAGGAACAAAAAACAAAGAACTGGATTGAAAAGAGCAAATCCGAAGCAGATGACTCCTTTTGGTATTTGCCTTACGCAGATAGCTGTCTTCTTTCAGAATCAGAGAGAAAGGAATTGGAGTGTACTATTTTAAAGGCTGCAAAGACAGTCAGCAGTGTGTATCAGCATATGGAAATAGAACAGGGCACTTCCTATGCCTCCAATGTCAAAGACTTTCGCACAGAGCAATGCCAAAGGGTTGTGAAGCTTCTAGGAGCAGCAGGGTATATCAGTGTCGCGGATGATCTGAATATGGAAAACTATGAAGGAGTGGAAGCTTTTTATGACGCATATACACAGGCGCGTGATGCTTTGGTGACTGTATATCGGGTACACAGCGATGGACTGCTCGGTGTGGTCACATTCATTCATCGAAAGGGCAGCTTGCAGACCTATTATGTGGGTGTTGACTGGAAGGAGGGCGGCACGCCGTATATAAAGAATACACTGGTGAGCGATCTGTCAACTATCAATCTGACGCCCAAGGGATATTTTATTTATACATATCAGGAGGCAATTGTCCACTCCGACGCCAATCAATATCTGCGGATAAGACCGCTCTCAGAGCGGTGCAGGGAGCTGACCAGAAAGTATATATATGGCATTAGCTTTGTCAATTACGATGCGTTTGTGACAAGCTGGGACAGCAGTACAGTGGAGGATATCCTAGAGCCGTGTCTGTTCGATGATATTTACCGCATTCATACCAAAGAAACGATCAGGGCAGAAGATGACCGAATTGCGTCGGAAGTATACGAGCGTATTATGATGACTTATTTTCCGGTGACAAGGGAGCAGCTTCGCAGAAAATGCAACTATGATGCCGCCAGCGGCACTTATCCATATGAGATGATTTTTGCAGTCCCCTACGCCCCGTTTGGCGAAGTGGTGGATTACACGCAGAACAAAGACGGAACCTTGACACTCATTGTGGACGGCGTCTGGATTGACAGGAATATGGACTGTGCCTTTACGAACGAGCTTGTGGTTCAGCCGTCTGCGGACGGGACATTTCGGTATTTATCCAACAAATGTTTATCCAAGTAACTCTTTGACACCAAATAAATCCTCAAAAATATAACGTGCTTTCTGCCGCATTTCATCGTCCGGCGCCATCATGTCCGGCACCATAATCGGGAGCATGCCTGCCGAAAATGCCGCGCGGATTCCGTTGAAAGAATCCTCGATGACGTAAGCCTCTCCGGGCAGTACATGCAGCAGCGCTGGACAGCAGCTCTCTTACGCCCGGTTTCAGCGGCAGGCGTCCGTGGTCATATCTGGCATGATACTTTCTGGAAACCTCAGCCGTATAGTCATCATAAGGAAAATCTGCACCGAAATGCGCCATAAAAATCTGGCGGCACATTGCGGAGTTAACCCCGATACATTTGCGGTACGCGGTATCAAGGTCTGTGAGATGGTGCGCTTTGGCTGGAAACATTATAGCACAATTCTGGCGCAAATGTGACAGTTATGATATAATTAATTTTATTTTGAGTACTAGGAAAGGAAGATGAGCATGAGTGATAGAGAGTGCGTGATTTCACTGACAGGCAAAGACAGCCACAGGGTGATGATTCCGGCAGGACAGGGTTCTTTTTCGATTGGAACAAAAGGGCTTTCCGAGGGAGAATATGATGTCTGGGTGGAGCCGGACAGTGTGATCAACTGGGACGCCTTTAACGAATTTCTTACAGGAGATAGCAATAAAGAGGACTGTCCCTATGGCAATTGGCCTCGGTGGTTTTACTATTCTGGCAACGATATAGGTTTTATAGAATGGTCTAAGAAAAGGAAAATCGAACAATTTCAATGGTTCCCTCATGCCGGTATGCGTGTTGAGCTTGCAGATGCGAATATTACGCACCTGTGTATTTATGTACACGGGCGCCAGCAGAAGAACCTTCCTGATTCGAGCGCCACAGATTACAGGTTAGAGATTATAGTGGGGGGAAATATACGAGAGCTCACCTTAGCAGGAGCACTCGAAAATTTTGAGATCATAAAGTGTGATAAAATGCCTTATATGGAATTTACGCCGGATTATCCAAAAGAAAACATCGTTTGTCAGTTACCCGTGTTTCCGGTGTTGGCGCAGGCGACTGCACTGAGTATTTATAACAATCCCGCAAAAGCCGCTTTTGACTGCGAAAGTCTGTTGCAGTTTCAACATCTAAGATATATATCTTTATATGGAAATATGACAAATCTAAATGCGCTGGCAAAATTAGAGCAGCTTGAAGGGATTGCGCTGCGGTATGTTCCCAGCTTGGAGGGGATGCCTGCCCTGCATAGCTGGGAGGGGTTAACAAGTTTGATCGGCTATAACATAGAGGAAACTGCCGGGAAGGCATTGAGGGCGGAACTTCGCCAGATGAAAAAGGAACGACAGATGACGGAGTACTCTGGTGTCTCCCAATTGCGCAAGCGGGTATGGTTTGAGACAGAGTACGGGATACCATTTTCAGAATGGGAAGAAAAGAATGCAAAGAAGGCAACGAGGGCATATAAGAGCTGTTTTAAGCAGATAAAAAAATCACAGACAGAGGAGGAGGTTCATGCTGCTGTGACAGAGTTTATCCAAAAAATCAATCGGCTGGACGGCATAGAGACAACAGAGCGGGAAGATGTCTTTACGGCTATTTTGCAGTTAAAGGAGGGCTTGGATAAAGAATGTTTGAGCGTGGTAATTTCTCCAGAAAAGTGGGAACAGTGGTTTGATGAGATCAGAGAATTTTAGAGAATCGCATTGAAATGGTTGGGAGTGAAGTCCTTGATGAAAAATGTTCAAAGCGTCGCATTTCACACTGGCAGCAGGGAAGAGGCTCTCCCTGATTTTGCAGCCGATTTTCCCTATATTGCATCGCGTGCAGAGCTGGATAAATACATTGAACGCACTGCACCGTGGCACTGGCATAGGGCGGTCGAGATCTTTTATATGGAGAGCGGCGCGCTGGAATATGAGACCTCCGCCGGCAAGATTGTATTTCCCGCAGGCTCTGGCGGCATGGTCAATGCAAACGTGCTGCACAAGACGCGTGCAGTCTCACAGACAGAAGAGACCATTCAGCTTCTTCACATTTTTGATGTGTCCCTGATTGCAGGAGCGCAGGGCAGCAGAATCGAGCAAAAATATATTGCCCCGATTGTGGCGGCACCGCAGCTTGAGCTGCTTTCACTGTTTCCAGAAACTCCGCAGCAGAAAAGAATTTTAGGATTCATTTTGGAAGCGTTTCGTCTGCGGGAAAAGGAGTTTGGTTATGAGATGAAACTGCGGGAGGCGTTGACGCAAATATGGCTGCTGTTATTTGAGCAATACCATGAATTTATAGTGCATGATAAGAAATATCACAAAAGCAGCGATAAGATCAAACAACTGTTGATTTACATACATGAGCACTATGCTGAAAAAATTACAATTGCAGAGCTTGCGGCAGCAGCATTTCTGAGCGAGCGGGAGTGTTATCGCGTGTTTCAGGACTGCCTGCACATGACGCCTGTGGAATATATCCAAAACTATCGGCTGCAAGCTGCCTGCCAAATGCTTGCAAAGGGAAAGGAGTCTGTCACGGTGATTGCCAGTGCCTGCGGATTGGGCAGCAGCAGTTATTTTGGAAAATTATTTCGCGCGTATGCGCACTGCACGCCGACAGAGTACCGCAAGAAAATGCGATGAGCAGAAATGAAACATTACGCCTGCTCAGTGCATGACAAATAGCCAGTGAAAATGAAAGAGTCTGGGAATAATTAGAAGTGCACTGCAAAGCTTGCACAATGCATGATAGTCAGTGAAAACGAAAGAGTCTGGGAATAATTTAGTATTTGACCAAACAGCAAGTTAATCAAAAGTGTGTGAATATGTATACTTTCATGAAATGGCGGGATTATGATATATATCGGCAGAAATGAAATAGAATTTTATGATTATAAGCAGTATAGTAATATATATCTGAAACAATATGAAACCACATAAGAAAGGGGAATACATATGGAACCAAACAAGGAGACCGCAGAGCAAGCATTGCTGGAAGCCGAAAAATCCAATCCGGGACCGTGGGCAGACCATTCCCGCTATGTCGCGCAGGCGTGCAGAAATATCGCGCAGCACTGTGCGCACTTGTCCGCAGAGAGGGCTTATGTGCTGGGACTGTTACATGATATCGGACGCTATGCCGGCGTGAGTTCAGAAAAGCATCTGATAGACGGCTACCGATTCTGTGTGGAACGGGGGTGGGAGAAAGCAGCACAAATCTGCATTTCCCATGCTTTTATGATACAGGATATCAATACCTCCATCGCTGTGCTTGATGTGAGTGAGGCAGATTATTTGTTTATGAAAGATTTTGTCGCCAATGCAGTGTATGATGACTATGACCGTCTCGTGCAGCTCTGCGATGCATTGGCGCTGCCCACAGGCTTTTGTATTTTAGAAAAACGGTTTGTGGACGTGACAATCCGCTATGGTGTGCATAAAGCGACAGTGGACAGATGGAAAAAAACGCTCGAAATCAAGGCAGACTTTGAGCGTGAAACGGGCTGTTCTATTTACAACTTACTGCCGGGAGTGGAGAAAAACAGCTTTTTGTAAGCAATTTTCAGGTATCAATAATTATTTCTCTGAGTCAAGATTTCAAGCAATATCTGGGCACCTAAGGATAAGCCTGCAATCATTTTGATATGTCCATGAAAATGCGTGTCAATATATGCAATGATTCTGGCAGCATTTTGTTCAATAGACGAAAAAGGGGTATCACTCCCCGCATGTCCATCTAAAATAGGAAGCACAACATGATAATGCTGCGCTACAAACAAAGCTGCCGCTTTTTGATAACTCCACCACGACAAACCGCCGCCGTGGAGCAGCAGGAGGGTGTCCTGATCTTGGGAACCAAAGGTTTTTACTATCATCGGGTTTCTCCATAACGGGTTTTTCATAACAAGTTGTTTCATTCGTTGTTGCAATCGTTGTGATATGCCATAATACGTTCCTGTATACTATGTAAGAGATTGTATTAGGTCGCAAAATGCTTCAATTTCTTGTTTCCTGCCATCTACATCATCTTTGTACGCTATGGAACAAAGCCCCAGATTTCCGCTGGGCGAGATCTCCATATGCCCATAAAAGTGTTCAATACTTTCAATAATTCTGTGGCATTCCCGCATGTTTGGACCAGTCCGCAGCGCGATGGCGTAGCCCTTTTTGCCAGCGCTGAGCTTTTCGTGCGGCTCATGGGTGTTGCACCACGGTGTGCAGCGGTCGATAAATGCTTTGAATTGACCGGGAACATCTGCCCAGTAGGACGGGGAGACACAGACAATGCTGTCCGCCCACTCAAATTCTGCAATGATCGTTTGCACATCGTCTTTCTGTATACATTTTGCCGTCTGGTGGCAGCTTCGACAGCCCTTACAGTAGTGAATCTCATAATCATCAATGCAGATACTGTGTATCTGGTGTGAACGCTCCAGAAAAGAGTGTACTGTTTTGATGATTTCCGCAGTTGCCCCGCTTCGAACAGGGCTGCAATTTATCAATAGTATATTCATTTTTTGAAAGTTCCTTTTGTTTTAGTAAATCAATAAATTTTTTCTAAGTTATCACAATTTTTAGGCTGTGTCAACAAATACTTCTGACAATTCACTTGTCTGACAATTCATTTGTCATATCAAGTACAAAAAATATCTAAAAAATTATGAAAAAAATTTGGAAAAAGTACTTGCATTTTTCCGAAACTTGGTATATACTAAATAACGTGCTACAGAGAGTGAGCACAGACAAATAAAATATAGCGCTATCGCCAAACGGTAAGGCAACGGACTCTGACTCCGTCATTTCAAGGTTCGAATCCTTGTAGCGCTGCTTTGAAACCTCAGCAGAAACAGTGCTGAGGTTTTTGTATGTTTTGATAAGCTAGTATTTACACGGGGTGTAAGGTTTTGGAGACACTGTAACTTCATAGAAGCCTGTTGAATGAAAAATTACTGTAACCGAGGCGTTTTCTGTTTTTTCCTGAAAATTCTTAGATGATTCTAATGGATAGATCAACAGACCAATGACAATAGAGGAACTGTTTCACAAGATTTATGGCATTCTTATAGAAAAAGACAGTTCCAGACATTCTTACATAACATCAGAGATTCGCGGTTGCATGACAAGATTGAAAAAAAAGAAGGACTATGGTAAGATGGTTTCAGAAGAAAGGATTTGCTTTATTGAATATTGAGTACTATAAAAATGTCATGCGGCAGATATTCGGTAAGATAAATCTCTGAAAAACAGATAAAATAAAAGGGAGTCTGACAAACAAAAGAATGGAAAAGAACAATGCAATAAAAGATTTAGAGAATACCCAGAAAGTACAGCAAAATTCAGATTCTCCAAAACAGGAAACAGACAATCCGCACGACAAAGGATACAAGAGAATCTTTTCCATCAAAAAGAATTTAGAAGTCTTTTCGTCTGCCCGCAGTCGTCCCGATCGTGCTGCACAATGGCGAGCGGAGCTGGACGGCATCGAGGCATTTTAAGGAGATGATAGACAAAGCAGAGCTGTTTGGAAACTATGCCGTGGATTTTGAATATGTGCTGGTTTCAATCAAGAATCTGGACACAGCACAGATCAGACAGAGCAATACGCTTGTGGACAACATCTTTCTTGCAGACAAAAAGCGGACACGAAAAGAATGGACAGAGAACATGACAGAGCTGCTACAGCGGATCAGGGAAATGGAAACAGAAGATCTAAATGAGTGGATCACATGGTTTTCGAATGTCATAAGGAAACTGAATGAGGAAGAGCGTACGCTATTGATAGAACAGATCAGGAAAGGAGATGAAAGGCTTATGTGTAGTTCATTTGAAAGACTGCTGATGAAAGAAAATGCACAGGGAAGGAAACAAGGAAAAATTGAAGGAAAAATTGAAGCTGTCCTAGAACTTCTTGAAGAACTAGGAGAACCTTCCGAGACACTGAGAAAATATATAATGGAGCAGACGGATTTAGAGTTACTGAGTAAATGGCATAAAATAGCAGCTAGGACAGAAAGCATAGAAGAATTTGAAGAATCTATAGGTCTGGTGCAATTACAGTAAAGAATATCAAAAAGAGGAATATCTTTGTGTACACAGGGTATGCCTCTTTTTATGTATACGGGCACCCCAAGGAAGCATGTCAGCAGAAGCTGACGGGTGCCCGGCGCGAGAGTAGGGGAGAAGGTCATTCCCCTACTCGATTGCACACGGACGCGGAGAGGAAATAAGCAGCAAAAGCTGCTCGAGTGTGGGGAAAATAATCCTTTCCGGCTCAAATGTCCACATGTACCCAAAGAAAGATGCCAGCGAAGCTTGTAGGTGTCCAGCGCACATATAGGGAAGCTTCTGCTTTTTTATTTCATTACACACGTATTCCCCAATAAAAAAAATCAGAGGCCGGCATGAAAAGAGTACAGATAAAAATATAATCAAAAATATAAAAGGATTATAGTTGTCATATGCGCCAAATGCAATTATAATGAAAAATACAGAATCAGCAGGGAAGGAAGTTCCAATGAAGCGGGGAAAATTGAGACGAATTTCGGTGGACGGTAGACGTTATCGGTGGAACTACATGTATGACGATATGGATTTTTCCAATTATCCGTATTCTTATTATGTATTTGTGCCAGAAGAAAACCAGTGGTTCAAAGTTAGAGTTTATTTTACAAAATATGAGCCACAGATGAAGCTGGATGCATACTTGTATAGAGGGACACTCTGCCAAGATCGCGGAGAACAGGCAGTGATGAATTTGTGCAGACCCTTTTTTGCAGCACAGGTAATCAGGTATGTTTTTGCACATTGCTGTCAGGACACAGATGTGGGAGAGGTTGAAATCAGAGATGGGGAAGCGATCTTAGAAAAGCTGGGATATTCAGATTTTTAGCGAATATGCGATGCAAGAGATTTTGAAGATAGCCATTAAGCGACTGTTTAGAAAAACAAAATGTAGAGGAGAGAGCCAATGATACAGCTTGTAAGGGGAGACATTACAAAACTTACCAAAGTGGATGCCATTGTCAATGCTGCAAACAGCAGTTTGCTTGGCGGCGGAGGCGTTGACGGGGCGATACACAGGGCAGCAGGACCAGAGCTGCTGTTTGAGTGCCGTCTGCTTGGCGGTTGCAAGACAGGACAGGCGAAGCTGACCAAAGCATACCGGCTGCCATGTAGCTATATTATTCACACGGTTGGACCTGTTTGGAACGGCGGCAGCCATAACGAGGACAGGCTGCTTGCGGACTGTTATCATAATTCACTCAAACTGGTAGCAGAGCATGGGATCAAAAGGATTGCCTTTCCTTCTATTTCTACAGGGATCTATGCATTTCCAGTCGAGCGGGCAGCAAAAATTGCGATAGGAACGGTCCGGCAGTTTTTGCAGGAAAATCCAGATTTGTTTGAGCAGGTTCTATGGGTGCTGTTTGATGAAAAGACGGAGGCTGCTTATCAGAAGGCGGTGTCAGATGGGCAGTAAAGATAGTTTGATTATGCTGTTGGGAATGCTCATTGTCGGCGGACCATACGCACTGCTGATCGCTGGCGGGCTGTTTGTGAATGCGAATGAAAAAAGATATATGGCAGCGCAGCGAAGCACGGGCAGGGACAAACAGCGCATGCTTGATTTTATGCAGATTGTGATGAAGGAATATTATGGGAATTATACATATGTGGTAGGGGGCAACAGGATATCAACAGGTAGATATTCGGCGAACTATTATCCATATATTGTGGGGTTTAACGAGAAAGATCTGGTCATTATTTCTTATATTGCACGGAATGGCGCATTGATTTGCAGGAATGTTCTGCCGGTTGACTGGAACTGTATGCGTTTAAAATACCATGTTTTTTCGAAAGGTGTGAAGCTTATTTTGATACTGGGAAAAACGAAACTGCGGATTAAAGTCAACCGTGTTGTGATGTCAGACGGCTCGGAAAAATTTGATACGCCGCTTGGCATTTTTCAGGAGAGCGAGGTGGACATGCTCATTATAAGCCTATTGCGAATGCAGAAAAAGACACGGACAGGAGTATCATAGAGAAGATGTATCGAAGAACGTTAAAGACGATGCTCGTGGTTGTTGCATCGTGCGCTGGAATCAGCATTTTGCTATTGGAGTTTATGTTTTGGTGCTTTGGGGAATGGCGCATTTGGATGGCGGCATTTCGCGAGCCGGTTGACTTGTTTTCAGCTTCGAGTGATTTGACGCAGCTTGAGGAGCTCGATGTCGTCAGAGGAACAGTTCGGGTGTTAGGCGGAAGTTATTCATACACATATGACAACGGTATTCAGGATACCGCGTTTTATTTTGTGCTGCCAATTGATACTGCGCAGGAGACTTTCTATATGGGAATCCGAGAGACAAGGGGCAGAAAGGAGGATTTTCGCAAGCTGGCTGTGCGGTCAAAGCATGACGTAAAGCCAATGAGGATTGTTATGGGAAATCCTTGGGAGGATGACTTTTGGAAGCAGGAGGAACAAGTTTTAGGGGAGCCCATTAATATAGAAGGATTTGTTCACAAAATGGATGAAAATCAATATCGGCGTTTTCTCACATGGCTGGGAAAATCTGGATATTACAAACCTGCGCCGTCTGACGGACAGATAGACGAATCACAGATGAAACAGTTCCTTCCGTATTTTATTGAGGAGACTGATATTGCGTATTGCCAAAAGGCGGCAAAGGGAGCGTGCCTTGCGGTTTTAGCAGGCATGATGCTGCTTGCAGGCAGCGCAGCGGCGGTGATTTTCCAGAAAAGACGGCGGGAAAGTCAGCAGTATGTGACCATTCACGGGACGGTCTATTTAAAAGCGCATTTAGAGCCGGTCAATGATCTGGTGACGAACATTGAGCTGCTGCTGGCTGTACAGGCACTTAGCAGGATTACAGGGCTGGACATGACTGCGGCAGAAAAAGTGATCAGGCGCTGGGACCGGTATTGGTATTAGTGTATTGTACTAGAAGGAGAACATTTGAACATGAAAATGAACAGACAGCGGGCGATCAAAGCATTTCAGGATTACACCAGTCACTATGACGTGACCGACGAAAAAGTAAAATTGAAAATAGATCACACATATAGGGTAAGCAGTCTCTGCCAGCAGATTGCAGTGCAGTCAGGTTTTGACAAGGACGAGACAGAACTAGCGTGGCTGACAGGGCTGCTGCACGATGTCGGTCGTTTTGAGCAGCTCAGGCGATATGGCACATTTATAGATGCGCAGTCCATCGACCACGCAGAGTTTGGCGCAGATATTTTATTCAAAGAAGGAAAAATCAGAGATTACATCGAGGAGGCTTCGGAGGATGAACTGCTCGAAAAGGCAGTGCGGTGCCACAGCGCGTACCGCGTGCCTGCGCAGTATACGGCGCGGGAGAAAAAATTTGCAGACCTGTTGCGCGATGCAGATAAAATTGATATTCTAAAGGTTAATATTATCGTGCCGCTTGAGGAGATTTACAACGTGACCACGTATGAGCTCAAACACTGTCAGGTGACACAGGAGGTTATGCAGGCATTTTATGAGGAGCACGCAGTGCTTCGAAGCTTGAAAAAGACGCCTGTTGACAATGTGGTTGGCCACATTTCACTGGTGTATGAGCTGGTTTATCCCATAAGCTGCAAGCTGGTGTCCGAGCAGGGATACTTGGACCAGCTTATGAATTTTCAGTCCGAGCTGCCACAGACCAATGCGCAGTTTGCAAAGATTCGGGAGAAGATGGCGGCGTATATGGAGCGGAAGATAGATGAATAGAGTATATTTGAATCGTATCGTTATGATAGCGGATTATAAAGGTTTCTATATTATAGAGGATTGAAAAAATGTGTTGACAAATAAAATACAAAGGGGCACAATCTTATTATTAAAAATATAATAAAAAGCGGGAGGAATGGAATAATGATGAAAAAAGCTCTGATTGTTGTAGATATGCAGAAGGATTTTATCAATGGCGCACTGGGGACAAAAGAGGCAGAAGCGATTGTGGACAATGTGGCGGAAGTCGTCAAAACCTTTGACGGAGACGTGATCTTTACACGCGATACGCATACGGACAAGTATATGGAGACACAGGAGGGCAGGAATCTTCCAGTTTTACACTGTATCAAAGATACAGAAGGATGGCAGATTGACAGGAAACTAGCATCGCTCAGGACAGATGCCATGCAGATTTTTGACAAGCCGAGTTTTGGTTCTGTCGCACTTGCGGAGTACTTACAGGCGCAAAAAGAGCTTGAAAGTGTTACCTTGATAGGAGTCTGCACTGACATTTGTGTCATTTCGAATGCGCTGTTAATCAAAGCATTTCTGCCGGAGGTGGAAATCAGAGTGATAGAAAAGTGCTGTGCGGGTGTGACACCGCAGAGTCATCAAAATGCGCTCGAAGCTATGAAGATGTGTCAGATAAAAATTGTGTGATTCCATACAGGATATTTTGGACGGAATCGTAAACGATAAGGAATAGGAACCTGTGCTTTACAGTGGATTGAGAAGGGTGGAAGCAATGATATTGTACAGACCTGTAGGGACAAAGGAGTTAGCATTGATCGCGGACAGCGGCTATACCAAATATCCGCCGAGACTGCCGGAACAGCCGATTTTCTATCCTGTACTGAATGAGATCTATGCGACGGAGATTGCATCACAATGGAATGTTGCATATAATGATGACCACAAGGGGTATGTGACAAGATTTGAGATCGAGGATGCATATGTCAGGCAGTTTGAGATTCATATTGTCGGCAGCAGTTTGCATCAGGAGCTATGGGTTCCGGCAGAGGAGCTAGACAGCTTCAATCAGCACATCGTAGGACCAATACAGGTGATCAGTGAATTTTCGTGAGAAGAAATGAGGAATCATATGGGAAACGCATTACATTTATTTCGGGCTGCGGCAGTTTCGCCGAGAGTCCATATAGGCAATGTTGCCGAAAACTGCCAGGAGATACAGACCGTGTATGACAGTCTGGCAGCACAGACAGATTTGGTTGTGACGCCAGAGCTGTCCCTCACAGGATATACCTGTGCAGATCTTTTTAACAATAGGCATTTATTGGCGACAGCGAAGGAAGGGCTTTATCAGCTCGTCCAGTATACGAAAAAGTATGGGGAGCGCGGTGCGGCACTTCTTGTTGGCGTGCCTATAGAGAAGGACAATGAGCTTTTTAACTGTGCGGCGCTGATTCACAATGGCAGCCTGATTGCGGTTGTGCCAAAGACCTACCTGCCCAATTACAGTGAATTTTATGAAAAGAGATGGTTCAGCGGCGGCGTGCAGGAGCCATGTGAACTAGAACTAATCTGTGATGGGAAGCGGATGCGGACCATTTTTGGCAATACAGTTCTCATAACGTTTGGCACAGACAGGAAGGTGTGTGTCGGGATAGAAATCTGTGAGGATGCGTGGGCGCCCGTTTCGCCAGGCAGGCTTCTGGCGCTGAATGGGGCGGAGATTATCGTCAATATCTCAGCCTCCAATGAGCTGATCGGCAAGGCGCAGTATCGTAAAAATATGCTGGGTGCTGCCTCGGCAGGCTGTATGTGCGGATATATATATGTGTCAGCCGGAAAGTATGAATCGACATCGGATCTTGTATTTAGTGGGCATACGTTAATGTATGAAAACGGTAAGCTGATCGGAGAGGGAACGCCGTTTAGCGATGCGGTGCTTGTCAAGGATTTTAACCTTACGAAGATCCGGCATGACAGGATTGCGAACAAGACATACGCAGGCTGTAAAAGGGACTTTGCGCAGTATGCTTATGAGACAATTGAATGTCAAAAACCGATTCTTGAAAACGAGGATCTCTTGGCGCGCGTGTCCATCACGCCGTTTGTGCCATCCAAAAACCGCAGGGAAAGGAGTCTTGAAATATTTCAGATGCAGGTGACAGCGCTGCAAAGGCGCATTGAGGCGACGAGAAGCAAATGCATTGTGGTCGGTGTGTCCGGCGGTTTAGATTCCACACTTGCGCTGCTGGTGTCCGCACAGGCAGTCAAAAATCTAGGACTTGCACCCAAGACCGTGGTTGGAATTACCATGCCAGGCTTTGGCACGACCAGCCGCACAAAGAATAATTCTGTGGAGCTGATGCGTTACTTAGGCTGCGATTGCAGGGAAATCAGCATCGCCGCTTCTGTGAGACAGCATTTTCAGGATATTGGGCAGGATGAATCAGTGCAGGATGTCACCTATGAGAACTGCCAGGCGAGAGAGCGCACGCAGATTTTGATGGATGTGGCAAACAAAGAGGGCGGTTTTGTCGTCGGGACTGGGGATTTGTCAGAGCTTGCGCTTGGCTGGTGCACTTATAATGGCGATCACATGAGTATGTATGCAGTCAACACGAGCATTCCAAAGACGCTGGTGCGCACGCTTGTTGATGAAGTGGGGCATTTTATGGATGAAAATGATTTTGCTGGGATGAAAGCTGTGATCGAAGATATTATTGACACTCCTGTCAGTCCAGAATTGCTGCCGCCCAATGAGGACGGAACGATCGCACAAAAGACAGAGGAAACAGTGGGGTCTTATATTCTGCATGACTTTTTTCTGTATTATACACTGCGGTATGGCATGGCCCCCGCTGAAATCTATGCGCTCTGCCGTGAGGCAGTACGTCAGAATAGTGACTATCAATTCAGCGATGATGAGATTGAGAAGTGGCTCAAGGTATTTTACACACGGTTTTTCCAACAGCAGTTTAAGCGCAACTGTATGCCAGACGGTGTGAAGGTTGGTTCTGTCTCTGTCAGTCCCCGCGGGGATTTGAGACTGCCAGCGGAGATTGAATCTGGGGCGTTTACAGCATTTGATGAGGACAGTGAGGATTGAGAAGTACGATGAACGAAATAGAAAAGGACAAACAATTTTTGGATAACTATGATATCAACCAGTATGACCGTCCCTCTATCGCAGCAGATGTCGCAGTTTTTTCTATCGGCAGAAAGCCGGCGGAGGAGTTTGATTACCGCCGGCTTCCCACCAAGACGCTCAGGCTGCTCTTGATTCGCCGCGCTGAGCATCCGTATCAAGGGGAGTGGGCACTCCCCGGCGGATTTATGCAGCAGGGCGAGACGATACAGGAGACAGCAAGGCGAGAGTTGAAAGAGGAGACAGGGACAGACAAAGCCTATCTCACACTCTGTAATGTGTTTAGTGACATTGGACGTGATCCGAGGGGATGGATTCTCTCGCAGTCCTTTATCGCGGTATTAAATGAAGATGATCTTGCGAACAGTCATCTTGAGGCAAGCGGCGATGCAGGGGAGGCGGGCTGGTTTGACATTTGCATCCAAAAAACAGCAGAACATAAAAAGGAGCAGCAGAATACCGTCACTTGTGACAAGGAGTATGAGCTGACGCTAGAACACAGTGTAGCCACAGACAAAACACTGCTTCGCGCAGTGGTTAGGGAACATATTGAATATCGCGATTATCATGAGCTTATGACCTATGAGATTGTGGAATCAGAAGGGATTGCTTTCGATCATGCGAGAATTATCACCAGTGCCTTTAACAGCTTAAGACGGATGCTTGACAGTGACATACGGATTGCCTTTGACTTCATGCCAGAGCAGTTTACGCTGACAGACTTACAGGAGGCCGTGGAACTAGTTTCTGGTCAGGAGCTGATAAAACCCAATTTCAGGCGCAAGATCAGCGAGTATGTGATCGAGACAGACCATCAGGTACAAAACGGCGGTCATAGACCTGCAAAGGCTTTTGTCAGGAATTTAGAACGGTTTTATCGGTGAGAGAAGCAGCAAATAGAAGGGGATGACAAAACATCCTCTTTTATTGTTTTTCGATAAAAATATATTGAATCTCAATAATTTCTGTGCTAATATAGAACTACAAATTTTGAAAAAGGGATCGTATAGAAAGTGAGAAGGATGAAGAGGCAATGAAGAAGGAAACTGTGATTATACTCACCAAATACCTGTTGGATTTTATGTATTTTGCTGGAATTGTAGTAACTGTGCTGGTTCCTTTTCCGGGACTTGTCAAAAAGCTCATGGTGCTTTGGGGCTTGCACGGTTTTGAGGGACGGTACGCAGAGATCATTGTAATCTATTTCGTGCTGGGGATATTAGCGGTACTGATACTTGGCGAGCTGCGCAAGATGTTTCGGACAGTATTGCAGGAGGATTGCTTTGTGAAGGACAATGTGGTGAGTTTGCAGCGGATGGGGACCTACAGCTTTATGATTGCTGTGATTTGTCTGCTAAGAACGGTGCTCTACATGACAATTGCGATGCTGGTGTTGGTGCTGGTATTTGTCATAGCAGGATTATTTAGCAAAGTTCTTGCTTTTGTGTTTGACAGGGCAGTGGAGTATAAGCTGGAAAATGATCTGACAATCTGACGGATTCGAAATAGAACTCTTTTGGGAAAGGCAAGGAAACCATGGCAATAATTATCAATCTTGATGTGATGATGGCAAAGAGAAAAGTCGGACTGACAGAGCTTGCAAAGGAGGTTGACATCACGCTTGCAAATCTGTCAATTCTGAAAAACAATAAGGCAAAGGCAGTGAGACTCTCGACGCTGGATGCAGTATGTAAAGCATTACAGTGCCAGCCGGGAGATATTTTAGAATATGCGGAAGACGAAGCTGGAGAGGAGAACGAGTAATATGGAAAATCAATCACAACCCAATTTGCAGAGTGTACAACAGGCGGATTTGAGGAACTTGGAGAAAAAAAAGAAAAGATTGCAGCAGTTTGGGGTGGGAAGTGCACTCTATGCACTGTTCTATACCATCTGCCTGTATCATAATACCTCAGGAATCACCTACCCATTTTTTGCAGGCGGAACGCTCTTATTTTTTGGTTATTTGATAAAAAAACAAGAGTGCAGCTCCACAGAAGGGCAGCAGATCAAAATGCACATCAACAAAGTATTTTTGATAACGTGTATTCTGATTGCCGGAATCCTGAACTGCACGACGGATTCTGGTGTTTTGATATTTTTTAATAAACTGTTGATGTTTGTTCTCATGAGTGTGCTGTTTATACAGTGCTGGCAGGATGTTACGGCGTGGAGTATCGCAGCGTATATTAAGGGCTGTGCAGTGATGCTTTCCGGCGCAGTTGGCAGTATGTTTACTCCAGCGGGAGATTTGTGGGCATGGTGGAAGCTTCGCCCTGCAAAGTCAGAAAAAAAGAATGAAGCTTCTGACAAAAAACGCATCTGGAGATCTGTGGGCATTGGACTGCTGATCGCGATACCGATTGCAATGTTTATCACGATACTTCTTGCAAGTGCCGATGCTGTATTTTGCAAAATGGTCTATGAGATACTGACTTTTTCTGTTGAGTTGGATGTGATTGAGAACATATGGTCTCACAGTAAAATCCTGTTCGAGCTTGTCATTGTCTTTGCGTTATGCTATGGATTTTTTGCCTACAATACAGTGGCGGGAAATATAGAGAAGATCAAGACACTGGCAGCAGCGGATGAGGCAAATCTCGATACCTATATTGCGATTACTGTCAACGGTTTGATGTGTGTCATTTATCTGTTGTTTTCTGGGGTGCAGATTTTTGGGCTGTTTCTTGGGAAAATGGAACTTCCTGCGGGATATACCTATGCGGCTTACGCCAGACGCGGATTCTTCGAGCTGGTAGTTGTGTGTGTATTTAATATTATGATGGTGCTGTTTACAATGGCTTATTTCAAGAGTTCCAAAACACTTCGAACCCTGTTGTCTGTCATATGTGGCTGTACTTATATTATGACAATATCCAGTGCATACAGAATGCTGCTGTATATATCCAGTTATCATCTGACATTTTTGCGTGTGCTTGTGCTGTGGGGACTGGTGATGATTGCGGTTGTCATGACGGGTGTTCTGGTGTATATTTATAACCAGAGGTTCGCGCTCTTTCGGTATATACTGATTGCGCTGACGGTGGGATGGCTTGGATTCTCCGCGGCACACCCCGATTACTGGATTGCATCTTATAACATTGCAGCGTGCAATGAGGAGAAGGCATATGACAGCTTTTATCTGACAAACAGGCTTTCTCTTGATGCGATACCAGCGCTTCCAGAAGAAATCTACAATCAAGCAGATACAACGCATTATTGGAGTCGGGCCCGAAAATACCGCCAGCAGACAGAATCCTTGTTGGGAATAAGAGCGTTTAATTTTTCGAGGGCGTACGCTGCGTCCAGAATTGACGATCCTGTCACAAATAAACGATAAGGAATGAAAATGAAACGATTGTGGGAGAGACTGATAAAGGATATAAGAGATTTCAAGATAGCGATCGCAGCGATTATATTGTATAATGTGCTTGCGCGAAGCCAGTTTCATGCGTTTTGTCCGCAGCTAATCCTGACAGGATTTCCCTGTGCAGGCTGCGGCATGACGCGCGCAGTGTTTTATATTCTGACAGGGCAGTTTGCCCGGGGAATGAGGCTCAATCCAGCAGCGCCATTATGGATTTTGTTTCTGTGCTGGTTCTTTTATAACCGTTATGTCAGGGGTGTATATCAAAAAGGAACACGATTCTGGCTGGGACTGGTATGCGTGGTCACACTGGCGGTCTATGGATATCGGATGCTCTACTGTTTTCCGGGAGAGCCGCCGATGGTGTATTATAGAAATAATTTGCTGCGAAAAATGATTCTGGAGAGACAGACCATCCGCTGAGGCGGTGGTCTGTTTTTGGCTTATATGTCAATTGTGCCATTTTTCTTTTCAAATTCCTTAATATGTTTTCGAATGATAATTTCGATCTCACCATTTGCAGAGCGCGCATTATATTTCGCCACAGAATGAACCTTTTTCATCAGGTCACTGTCTATCCTCAAGGTGAATTTGGATTTTTGATTAGTCATATAGCGACTCCTCCTTTGAGTTTAATATGACATTATTATACTGTCAAAATGCCGTCAAATTATACACTGACGTCATTTTGACGGCAAAATAAATCAGATAGGCACGAAGTCTCTGTATGTTGGGTTTATATGCTCATTTTTGTAACAATATATTGCATACATGTATTATTTTGTGATATGATGATGGCTGTGGCTTATATATACATATAATTAACGAAAATCGAAGGGAGAACTTGATGGACAATAATAATTTATTTGACAAAGACAATCAGAATCAGAGCAGTGGGCAGGGCCAGTTCCAGCAGCCCTACCAGCAGCAGCCGACTTACCAGCAATCGACATATCAACAGCCCTATCAACAGCAACAGCCGTATCAGACAGGGGACAGTGACTTAGAGGAGCCGGTAAGCTTTGCGGACTGGATGCTGACGACGCTGGTTATGTTTATACCATGTGTGAACATTATCATGTTGTTTGTATGGGCATTTAGTGCTGGCACGAAGAAAAGTAAATCGAACTATTGCAAGGCAATGCTGGTTTGGATGCTGATTAGTGTCGTGCTGTCGTTTGTGCTGGGAGGCGTCTTTATGGCAACGATCGCAGCGATTATGCAGGAACAGGGTATGTACCACTAAAGCTACAGCAAAAAGAGCGGGCAGGGGAATGGAGTGTTCCCCTACTCGCTCTTTGCAGTCCAGCGCCCGCTTGCGCCGCAGGGCAGTACAAGCCCGTTTGACGAGACTGGCAGCCCGATTTCAGAGGACTGTACGGCGCCGCCAAATTTTGCCACAAGCGCAGTTTCCAGCATGTAGGACAGCACTGCCGGCTGCAAGCCTGTCGTGTAGGAATTGATGAGAAAAAAAAGCGGATTTTTGGCAAGCACTTTTGTGGTTAACTCAATAAAAGGATAGACCGCATCTTCGATTTTCCAGATTTCGCCTTTTGGACCTCTGCCGTAGGAGGGCGGGTCCATAATGACTGCATCGTAGGTGTTGCCGCGCCGGATTTCCCGCTCTACGAATTTCACGCAGTCATCTACAAGCCATCTGACCGGCGCCTTGGCAAGACCTGAGGAGGCTGCATTTTCTTTTGCCCAGCCAACCATGCCTTTAGAGGCATCGACGTGCGTGACCTGTGCCCCTGCCGCCGCCGCGCTCAGGGTAGCGCCGCCTGTGTAGGCGAACAGATTGAGCACCTTTATGGTGCGCGACGGATTGTTGTCCAGCGCCTCCTTTATAATAGAAGAAAACCATTCCCAGTTGACAGCCTGCTCCGGGAAAAGCCCCGTATGTTTAAAGTGAAAAGGCTTGAGATGGAATGTGAGGTTCAGGTTTGTTCTGGTGTGATAGGAGATTTCCCACTCCTGCGGCAGCTTGAAAAATTCCCAGTCGCCGCCGCCCTTTGAGCTTCTGTGATAGTGGGCGTTTGGCTTTTTCCAGCCAGGCTCGTCCTTTGGCGTATTCCAGATGACCTGCGGGTCAGGGCGCACTAAGATATAATTTCCCCAGCGCTCCAGCTTCTCGCCCGAGGAGGTATCTATGACTTCATACTCGTTCCAGTTGTCTGCAATCCACATAACATTCGATATCCTTTCAAAACAAATTCATTTTCATCGCCATTTCAGACTTCATCTCAGTATACTATACAAAAGCCAGTTTTTACAATCAAAATATCAGGTATTTGCGCGAAATCTGCATGAAGCAAACACAAATATTACTTTGTATGGAAAAAAATACAATAAAAAAACAAAAAATACTTGCGAAAGCCAAAAGGTTACGATATACTACTAATTGCTGTGGCATGATAGCGATGAAACGTGAGGTTGCTGCATATGGAGAGACATATGGCAGGTTTTCCGCGGAGCGAATGTCAAGTTAGGAAACTGGCGACAAGTCACTGTACAAAGGCATGACCCCAAGGTCAGCCATACTTTGAACCGATTGACGTTCAAGTAAAGAACGATGTGTGAAGCTGCGATGAGCGCAGAGAACTTCTGCAAGGAAGAGCAGCATGACACACACGGAGGAGTGTACAGTCACCGCTTGTCGTACTTATGTATAAAAAGTGCGAAAAGGAGGCGACTTTTTTTATGGCAAGTCAGGTAATGAGAATTACATTAAAAGCTTATGATCATCAATTGGTTGATGCATCTGCCAAAAAAATAATCGAAACAGTTAAGAAAAATGGATCACAGGTAAGCGGACCGGTTCCCCTTCCTACCAAGAAAGAGGTAGTGACGATTTTGAGGGCGGTTCACAAATATAAGGATTCCAGAGAGCAGTTCGAGCAGAGAACGCATAAGAGACTGATCGATATCATCACACCGACACCAAAGACTGTGGATGCATTGCAGCGGTTGGAGATGCCGGCGGGTGTTTATATTGATATCAAAATGAAAAACAAATAGGCCTTCTACTAGTATGAGCGTGATTGATGCACACGACCACATAAGGAATTTAGCCGCTTCGCGGCATGGGGTCGGCGTATAAAGCGCTCCGCTGTAGAACAAACGGAGGTAAGGAAATGAAGAAAGCGATATTGGCTACAAAAGTCGGAATGACTCAAATCTTCAACGAAGACGGTTCGCTGATTCCTGTAACCGTACTTCAGGCTGGTCCGTGTGTCGTGACACAGATCAAGACAGAGGAGAATGATGGTTACAAGGCAGTTCAGGTCGGCTTTGTAGATAAGAAAGACAAGATTGTAAACAAGGACAAGGGCGGAAAGAAGGAAGTCATTCACAGACATGGTGTGAACAAGGCGCTCAAGGGTCACTTTGAGAAGGCTGGTGTTTCTTCCAAGAGATTTTTAAGAGAGTTCAAGTTTGAGAATGCAGAAGAGTATGCTTTGGGCAGTGAGATCAAGGCTGACATCTTTGCAGTCGGAGATAAAATCGATGCGTCTGCTGTTTCTAAGGGAAAAGGATTCCAGGGTGCAATCAAGAGACACGGACAGCACAGAGGACCGATGGCACATGGCTCTAAATTCCACCGCCATCAGGGTTCCAACGGTGCATGTTCTTCACCGAGCCGCGTGTTCAAGGGCAAAGGGATGCCAGGACATATGGGCTGCGTGAAAGTGACGGTTCAGAATCTTGAGATTGTGAGAGTTGATGCTGAGAAGAACCTGCTTTTGGTGAAAGGCTCTGTGCCGGGACCAAAGAAAGCGTTAGTGACACTCAAAGAAACTACCAGAGTAGATGCGTAAAAAGTGGTTCGCGGATCGAGCGGACGAAAGGAGGATCATACAGATGGCAAAAGTATCTGTTTATAATATGGAAGGCAGGGAAGTTGAGACGATCGACCTGAGTGATGATGTCTTCGGTGTAGAAGTCAACGAACATCTCGTACACATGGCAGTCGTTCAACAGCTTGCAAACAAACGTCAGGGTACTCAGAAGGCAAAGACACGTTCTGAAGTATCAGGCGGTGGCAGAAAGCCGTGGAGACAGAAGGGAACAGGTCATGCAAGACAGGGTTCCACAAGGGCTCCGCAGTGGAAAGGCGGCGGTGTCGTATTTGCGCCAGTACCAAGAGATTATTCATTTAAGATGAATAAGAAAGAGAAGAGAGCAGCACTCAAGTCTGCACTCACAAGCAGAGTTCAGGAGAACAAGCTGATTGTGATTGATGAGCTTAAGTTCGACGAGATCAAGACAAAGAATTTCAAGGCAGTCATGGACAATTTAAAGGTTGCAAAGGCATATGTCGTGCTGAATGATAACGATGAGAAGGTTGTCATGTCAGCAAGGAATCTTCCCAATGTACAGACAGCTTTGACTAATACAATCAACGTGTATGATGTGATGAAGGGCGGCACAGTGATTCTCACTAAGGATGCTGTTAAGACGATTGAGGAGGTGTACGCATAATGGCAGATATCAAATATTATGACGTGATCCTTAAACCGGTGATCACAGAGAAGAGTATGGCTGGCATGGGCGACAAGAAATATACATTTCTGGTTCATACAGAGGCAAATAAATCCCAGATTAAGGAAGCTGTCGAGAAGATGTTCGAGGGAACAAAGGTTGCAAGAGTCAACACCATGAATCTTGACGGCAAGAAGAAGAGACGCGGAATGGTCTATGGCAAGACTTCCAAGACCAAGAAGGCGATCGTGCAGCTCACAGAGGACAGCAAGGATATTGAGATCTTCTCAGGCTTATAAAATATGCTTGTTAAGACGGCTGCAAGAGTTTAGACTATACACAATCAAGTGTGATAATAAATAGAAAAGGAGAAACAATCATGGGAATTAAAAAATATAACCCATATACACCTTCGAGAAGAAATATGACCAGCTCAGACTTCTCTGAAATCACAAAGACAACTCCTGAGAAATCGCTTTGTGTATCCAAGAAGAAACATGCTGGACGGAACAATCAAGGTAAGATTACTGTGAGACACCATGGTGGTGGAAACAGACAGAAATATAGAATCATTGATTTTAAGAGAAATAAAGACGGTATCTCAGCAAAGGTTGTCGGCATTGAGTATGATCCGAACAGATCAGCAAACATCGCGTTGATCTGCTATGAAGATGGACAGAAGGCATATATCCTTGCGCCGGAAGGATTGACAGACGGCATGAAGGTTATGAACGGACCACAGGCAGAGATCAGAGTAGGCAATTGCCTGCCGCTCTCAGAAATTCCTGTTGGTACAAATGTACACAATGTTGAGTTGTATCCAGGCAAGGGCGGACAGCTTGTGCGCTCGGCTGGCAACAGTGCACAGCTTATGGCGAAGGAAGGAAAATATGCGACACTCAGACTTCCTTCAGGCGAGATGAGAATGGTTCCGATTGTCTGTAGAGCATCCATCGGTGTAGTCGGCAACGGGGACCACAACCTTATCAAAATCGGTAAGGCAGGACGTAAGCGCCACATGGGCATCAGACCGACAGTTCGCGGATCTGTCATGAACCCGAATGATCATCCACATGGCGGTGGTGAAGGTAAGACTGGTATCGGTAGACCAGGTCCATCTACACCTTGGGGCAAGCCAGCGCTTGGTCTCAAGACGAGAAAGAGCAAGAAGGCTTCTAATAAGCTGATCGTGAGAAGAAGGGATGGCAGGGCGATTAAATAAAACAATCGCCTCCCCATCTGAAACAGTATATAGATGATTAAGGAGGAATTACCCAAATGGCAAGGTCATTAAAAAAGGGTCCTTTCGCAGATGCCAGCCTTTTAAAGAAGGTTGATGCTATGAATGCGTCAGGCGGTAAAACAGTAATTAAGACATGGTCACGTCGTTCTACAATTTTCCCCTCTTTTGTGGGTCACACAATTGCAGTTCATGACGGAAGGAAACATGTGCCTGTATATGTAACAGAAGATATGGTTGGACACAAGCTTGGTGAATTCGTTGCAACCAGAACCTACAGAGGACATGGCAAGGACGAAAAGAAATCAAAGGTAAGATAATTGATTAGTTGAAAGGAGGTTCAACCATGGCAGAGAAATATAGCAGATCAAATTATAAGAGAAAGAGAAATGCAGAAAATAGAGAGACCAGACCATCAGCAAAGCTTTCTTATGCTAGAGTGTCTGTCCAGAAGGCATGTTTTGTACTGGATGCAATCAGGGGAAAGGATGTACAGTCCGCTTTGGGAATCTTAGCATATAATCCGAGATATGCTTCCAGCATCATCAAGAAGCTTTTGGAGTCAGCAATCGCTAACGCTGAGAATAACAATGGTATGAATGCAGAGAACCTTTATATTGCAGAGTGTTATGCAAATAAGGGACCTACAATGAAGCGAGTAAGACCAAGGGCACAGGGCAGAGCTTATAGAATTGAGAAGAGAATGAGCCACATTACAATCGTGCTTGACGAGAGATAGGAGGAAGAAGATGGGACAGAAAGTTAATCCTCATGGACTGAGAGTCGGCGTTATCAAGGATTGGGATTCAAAATGGTATGCTGATGCTGATTTTGCTGATTATTTAGTAGAAGATTATAATATCAGAAAGTTTTTAAAGAAGAAATTGTTCAGCGCAGGTGTTTCTAAGATTGAGATTGAGAGAGCATCTGACAGAGTGAAGGTGATTGTCTATACAGCAAAGCCGGGTGTCGTGATCGGCAAGGGCGGCGCGGAGATCGAGATCACAAAGAAGGAGCTCCAGAAGCTGACAGGCAAGAATGTGCTTGTTGACATCAAGGAGATCAAGAGACCGGACAGAGATGCGCAGTTGGTAGCAGAGAATATTGCACAGCAGCTTGAGAACCGTGTATCCTTCAGACGTGCGATGAAGTCCTGCATGGGCAGAACCATGAAGGCGGGTGCAATGGGTATCAAGGCCGCTGTTTCAGGGCGTCTTGGTGGCGCAGATATGGCTCGTACAGAGTTTTATAATGAGGGTACGATTCCTCTTCAGACACTTAGAGCAGATATAGATTATGGTTTCGCAGAGGCAGATACAACCTATGGCAAGCTTGGCGTAAAGGTTTGGATCTACAAGGGCGAAGTACTTCCTACAAAGGGAAATAAGGAAGGGAGCGATAAATAATGTTAATGCCAAAAAGAGTAAAGCGTCGTAAACAGTTCCGCGGTACAATGACAGGTAAAGCTCAGAGAGGTAATACGATTACTTACGGTGAGTATGGTATCGTGGCAACAGAACCATGCTGGATTAAATCAAATCAGATCGAAGCAGCCCGTATCGCCATGACACGTTATATCAAGCGTGGTGGTAAGGTATGGATTAAGATATTCCCCGATAAGCCTGTGACAGCAAAGCCTGCTGAGACACGTATGGGTTCTGGTAAGGGAACACTCGAGTACTGGGTAGCAGTTGTGAAGCCCGGTCGTGTAATGTTTGAGATCAGCGGAGTCGCTGAGGATGTAGCAAAAGAAGCTTTACGTCTTGCAACACACAAGCTTCCTTGTAAGTGTAAGATCGTTTCTAAAGCAGATTTGGAAGGCGGTGCAGTAAATGAAAACTAATAAGTATGTAGAGGATTTAAGGACCAAATCAGCCGCAGAATTATCACAGGAATTAGTTTCTGCAAAAAAAGAACTTTTCAATTTGAGATTTCAGAATGCAACAAATCAGTTGGACAACACAGCCAGAATCAAGGAAGTTAGAAGAAATATTGCAAGGATTCAGACTGTCATTGCTGCAAATCTGAAGAGTGCAGAGTAGGAGGAAAATGGTCGTGGAAAGAAATTTGAGAAAAACACGTACAGGCAAGGTTGTGAGCAACAAAATGCAGAAAACGATCGTGGTTGCTGTAGAAGATCATGTTAAGCATCCTCTTTACGGAAAAATCGTTAAGAGAACTTATAAGCTGAAGGCACATGACGAGAAGAATGAGTGTAACATTGGCGATACCGTTAAAGTTATGGAGACAAGACCTTTATCAAAGGATAAGAGATGGAGACTTGTCGAAGTGATCGAAAGAGTAAAATAGATTTTAAGAGCCAGTGCAATGCGCAGCATGGCACGGTTTTGGAAGGAGAATAAGCATGATACAACAGGAAAGCAGACTGAAAGTCGCTGATAATACTGGTGCGAAAGAATTGCTCTGCATCAGGGTTATGGGTGGATCTACAAGAAGATATGCAAGCATTGGCGATGTGATTGTTGCTAGCGTTAAAGATGCAACACCAGGCGGCGTTGTAAAAAAAGGCGATGTAGTGAAAGCTGTAGTTGTACGTACCGTAAAGGGCGCTCGTCGTAAGGACGGTTCTTATATTAAATTTGATGAAAATGCTGCTGTGATCATCAAGGATGATAAGACTCCGAGAGGAACACGTATTTTTGGGCCAGTGGCAAGAGAGCTTCGTGAGAAACAGTTTATGAAGATTGTTTCCTTAGCTCCTGAAGTATTATAAGGAGGTGCCGGAATGTTAAAGATAAAGAAGGGCGATACAGTCAAAGTGATCGCCGGTAAAGATAAAGACAAAGAGGGCAAGGTTTTGTCAGTTGACACCAAGAACGCAAAGGTGTTGGTAGAGGGTGTCAACATGGTGTCAAAGCACGCGAAGCCTTCCGCTGCCAATCAGACTGGCGGCATTATCCAGAAAGAAGCTCCTATTGATATTTCAAACGTAATGTATCTCCACAAGGGAAAAGCGACGAGAGTTGGCTTTAAGATGGATGGAGATAAGAAGGTACGTTTCGCAAAGACAACAGGCGAAGTGATTGATTAATACTAGGAAAGGAGGACTAGACTGGTGAGTAGACTGAAAGATTTATATAAAAGCGAGATCGTAGATGCTATGGTCAAGAAGTTTGGATATAAGAATGTCATGGAAGTTCCTAAGCTTGACAAGATTGTAGTCAACATGGGTGTCGGTGAGGCAAAGGACAATGCAAAGGCGCTGGAGTCCGCTGTGAAGGACATGGAGATTATCACAGGACAGAAGGCTGTTACCACAAAGGCGAAGAAGGCGATTGCGAATTTCAAGATTCGTGAGGGTATGGCAATCGGATGTAAGGTGACACTTCGCGGCGAGAAAATGTATGAATTTTTAGACCGCCTTGTAAACCTTGCACTTCCTCGAGTACGTGACTTTAGAGGTGTCAATCCCAATGGATTCGACGGCAGAGGAAACTATGCACTTGGTATCAAAGAGCAGATTATCTTCCCTGAGATCGAGTATGACAAGGTGGATAAAGTAAGAGGTATGGATATCGTATTCGTGACAACTGCCAAGAGTGATGAGGAAGCACGTGAGCTGTTAGCACAGTTCAACATGCCTTTCGCTAAATAATAAGGAGGTAAATTCTCATGGCTAAAACAGCAATGAAAATCAAGCAGCAGCGCAAACCGAAGTTCTCCACACAGGAATACAGTCGTTGCAGGATCTGTGGCCGTCCACATGCATACTTAAGAAAATATGGAATTTGCAGAATATGCTTCCGCGAGTTAGCATACAAGGGGCAGATTCCCGGTATGAAGAAGGCAAGTTGGTAAAAAAACCGAAAAGAATGCATGCGCATTCTTCATCGTAAAGTATTTAAGGAGGAAACTGAAATGACAATGAGTGATCCTATTGCAGATATGCTTACAAGAATTCGTAATGCGAACACTGCAAAGCATGATACAGTAGATGTTCCTTCATCAAAGATGAAACTCGCTATCGCACAGATTCTTTTGGATGAAGGTTATATAAAAGCTTTTGACGTTGTTGAGGACGGTTCGTTCAAGACGATTCACATTACATTGAAGTACGGCGCAGACAAGAATGAGAAGATCATCACAGGTTTGAAGAGGATCTCCAAACCGGGACTCAGGATCTATGCCGGCAAGGATGAGCTGCCGAAGGTGCTCGGCGGACTCGGCATTGCGATCATCTCTACCAACCAGGGCGTGATAACGGATAAGGAAGCCAGACGTCTCCAGGTCGGCGGCGAAGTGCTGGCATTTGTCTGGTAAGAAGACCGGTTGAGGAAAACAAAGTTTTAGAGTAGAAAAATAGGAGGTACGGGCATGTCACGTATAGGAAGGATGCCAATCGCGATCCCGGCGGGAGTCACTGTCGAGGTTGCAGAAAATAATAAAGTGACTGTAAAAGGTCCTAAGGGAACACTTGAGAGAGTGCTTCCGGCTGAGATGGAGATTAAGGTTGAGGGTGCACAGATAACTGTTGCCAGACCAAACGACTTGAAGAAGATGAAGTCCCTGCACGGTCTGACAAGAACACTGATCAACAACATGGTAGTCGGTGTGACTTCCGGCTATGAGAAGAAGCTTGAGGTGAACGGTGTAGGTTACAGGGCAGCTAAGGCAGGAAAGAAGCTGACATTGTCCCTGGGCTATTCGCATCCGGTTGAGATGACAGATCCGGAAGGTATTGAGACCGTACTTGAGGGTACGAACATCATTATCGTGAAGGGTATTGATAAAGAAAAAGTTGGACAATTCGCGGCTGAAATCAGGGATAAGAGAAGACCGGAGCCTTACAAGGGCAAGGGTATCAAGTATGCTGATGAGACGATCAGACGTAAAGTTGGTAAGACTGGTAAGAAGTAAATAAGGAGGGCGTAAAAAATGGTTAGTAAGAGATCAAGAGC
>ERZ808054.453-NODE-453-length-39912-cov-33.264391_pt1 | contig 39912 bp, 37 predicted proteins | sample MGYA00380201_ERZ808054 | MGnify/ENA primary metagenome ERZ808054 (study PRJEB31490, sample SAMN06133419) | mouse gut metagenome | isolation source: Z5_2 | host: mice | place: China: Chengdu | collected 2015-05 ...
GTCTAACGGTACATTTTGCAAATTAGCACCCCAAACGCCAGACCCTCGTGCCGAGTGCCGCGAGGCAACCAGCACCTTCAATAGAACCGTGCGCAGAAGCAGGCACCGGCATCGGCCCAGGGCACGGACAATAGACCAGTCAGTCTAAAGGTCGTAGCGTAACCAACTCCCCCGTAATGAAGGAAGGTTCTTAGGAAACGTAGTTTCCTAAGCGAGCTTTTGTTACTTTTCCCTCGCGGGAAAAGTAAACGACCTGTCCGCATAGGGCCGGATAGCCTGCACATCTCTCATCAGCGCGGCGAACTTCTCCGGCCGGAGGCTCTGAGGCCCGTCACACAGAGCATGTTCCGGATCATTGTGGACCTCGATGATCAGCCCGTCCGCCCCGCAGGCCGTGGCTCCCAGGGCCATGGGAGCTACCAGCTCCCATCTCCCCGTGGCGTGGCTGGGATCCACCACCACCGGCAGGTGGCTGAGCTGATGGAGTACCGGGATGACGGAGAGATCCATCGTGTTCCGGGTGGCGGTCTCGAAGGTACGGATGCCCCGCTCGCAGAGGATCACCTGCTCGTTGCCCCCGGCCATAACGTACTCCGCGCTCATGAGCAGCTCCTGGAGGGTGTTGGCCATGCCCCGCTTGATGAGTACCGGCTTGCGCAGCTTCCCCAGCTCCTTCAGGAGCTCAAAATTCTGCATGTTCCGGGCGCCCACCTGGATAATGTCGATGTCCTCGAAGAGGGGCAGGTGCTTGGCGTCCATGATTTCCGTGACGATGGGCAGGCCCGTGGCGGCCCGCGCCTTCTGGAGCAGGCGGATGCCTTCCTCATGGAGGCCCTGGAAGGCATAGGGAGATGTGCGGGGCTTGAAGGCTCCGCCCCGGAGGACCTGGGCTCCGGCGGCCTTGACGCTCTCCGCCACGGAGACGATCTGCTCCTCCGTCTCCACGGAGCAGGGGCCGGCCATCACCAGGAAGTGGCCCCCGCCGATCTTCGCCCCGCTGGAAAGGGTGATGACGGTGTCCTCCTCGTGGAATTTCCGGTTGGCGTTCTTGTAGGGCTCCTGGATGCGCTTGACGGTCTCTACGATGTCCAGGGCCAGGATGCTCTCGATGTCCACCCGGGAGGTGTCGCCCACCAGGCCGACGATGGTATGGTTCGCGCCTATGGACTTGTGGGTCTCCAGGCCCATGCTGTGGAGCCAGCCGTCGAAGAGCTCCACCTGCTGCTTTTCCGCGTTCTTTTTCAAAATAACGATCATGGTATTTTCACTCCTGCTTCATAAAATTTGATTTGAAAAACAAAAACCGGGCCTTACAGTTGCTTTACTGTAAGACCCGGAATGTATGTCTTCCGTCCTGCCCTTTTCCGCAGCAAAACAACCCTTATCTACTTGCGGCAGATAAAGGTAAAATAGAAGTAAGCGGCAAACAGGCTGGATTGCATGGCAAAAACCTCGCGTTTCAAAGGTTGGGGTTATTCTAGCACGGTTTTTCTCCGATGGCAAGAGGAAAATCCTGTTTTTCAAAAATTTTTTGCAGAAGTCCCGCGCTGCCCGAATATGCGCATACACGCGGCGCTACATGCCAGCCTTTTGGAGCAGTGCTTTCACCTCGTCCTTTTTCAGCACCTTGCCATACGATACTACCTTGCCATTTACTACCAGCGCCGGAGTTGTCATCACGCCGCAGGCGGCGATCTGTGCGAAATTCGTCACATGGTCAATGGCCGTATCCCGCCCCAGTTCCGCGAGAGCGGCGCGGACAGCGTCTTCCAGGGCGTTGCATTTGGCGCATCCGGACCCAAGCACTTTGATCCCGGCAGCGGCTTTTTGCGCCTCCGCCTGTGCCATCGTTTCAGAGGTGCAGCCGCCGCGGCAACAGGATTTTGCTTCATCTTTTTTCTTACCGAACAGTCCCATAATGGATTCCTCCTAAAAAATTTATATCAGCAAAAATTGGAACGCATTGAACAGATATCCCACGATGATGATGCCAATGGTGCAGACACTGATAAACAGCGCCAGCAGCTTCGGCTTCACGGCCTTACGGAGCATGATCAAGGACGGCAGGCTCAGCGTTGTGACAGCCATCATGAAGGACAGAACTGTACCAAGCCGCGCGCCCTTATAGAGCAGGGCCTCCGCTACCGGGATGGCGCCAAAAATGTCGGCGTACATGGGGATACCGGCCAGCGTGGCAGGGATGGCCCCGAACGGGTTGCTGCCGCCTAATACCGCTTCGATCCAGCTTTCTGGAAGCCAGTTGTGAATGACCGCGCCGATGCCCACACCGGCCAGGATGTAAGGAAAAACCTTCTTAAATGTAGAAACGACCTGCTCTTTGGCAAATTGGACCCGTTCCCGCTTGGTCAGTTCCGGGGATTCGATGTCCACGCCGCCGGCACTGCGGATAAATTCCTCCACATAAGGCTCCATGCGCAGCTTCTCGATCAAGGTGCCGCCTGCCACGGCGATCACCAAGCCGACGATCACATAGATGATGGCGACTTTCGCACCGAAAATGCTCATGAGAAGGATGAGACTGCCCAAGTCTACCATGGGAGAGGAGATCAGAAACGAGAACGTGACCCCCAGCGGCAGCCCGGCGCTGGTAAAGCCGATAAACAGCGGGATGGATGAACAGGAGCAGAAAGGCGTCACCGTACCCAGCAATGCGGATATGATGTTCGCGCCGATGCCGTGGAACCGCCCCAATATCCGCCTGCTGCGCTCCGGCGGGAAATAGCTTTGGATGCAGGAGATCATGAAGATCAGGAAGCACAGCAGCACCGTGATCTTAACTGCATCGTACACAAAGAATTGGACGCTGCCGCCCAGCCGGGAGGCCGTATCCAGTCCCAGCAAAGAAAGCAGGTCCCCGATCAGGGCATTCAGCCATTTCATGCCAAGGATCTGGTCCTGGATGAACAGCCACAGGGAGCGAAATGTCTGCATAAGCGTACCTCCAGTCAGAAAATCATATCAAAAAATTTTGATGTATTATGCCGAAAGAAAAGCCATCCCCGGACGATGGCTTTTCTCATCCGCAGCAGCGGTCCTGCTCTGTGCTGGGCGTAGTCAGAGACAGCAGCAGCTCGGCAGCGGATCGGCCGCCTGTACTGCTCAGGCTGTAATGGGTCCATTTCCCTTCCTGACGGCTCACGACGATGCCCGATTCGCATAGGATCTTCATGTGGTAGGAAACGGCAGACTGTGCCATACCCAGCTGATCCATCAAGACACACGCGCACTTCTCACCGCCGCGAAGGAGGGAAAGGATCGCCAGCCGATTGGGATCGCATAACGCTTTGAAGACCTTGGCGTGTCTCTGGTGTACAGTGTCCATTGCGCAGACCTCACATCAAAATATTTTGATATATCATACACGGATATGGTCAGATTGTCAACAGCTTTTTACCCTTCCCGGCAAAAAAATTTTCTCAATTTCCTTCACGAATTTTTCACCACTTTCCGCGCTTTTATGTTATAATGACGGAAGTAACTTTGCGCTGCCGTACGAGGGGCCGCAGATGGGGATGATGATATGAGTAAATTTGTCCGGTTTGAAGGCGTTAAAAAAGTTTACCGCATGGGCGAGGTGGAGATCGAGGCCCTGCGGGACGCTACCTTTGCCGTGGAAAAGGGGGAGCTGTGCGTCATCGTGGGCCCCAGCGGCGCGGGCAAGACCACCCTCCTCAACATCCTGGGAGGCATGGACACCCTGACCGAGGGCCGGGTGTTCCTGGGCGACGAGGAGATCTCCGCCTACAACGCCAGGCAGCTTACCGCTTACCGCCGCCACGACATCGGCTTCGTGTTCCAATTTTACAACCTGGTGCCTAACCTCACCGCCCTGGAGAACGTGGAGCTGGCCGCCCAGATTTGCAAGCACCCCCTGGACCCCGAGGAGGTGCTGCGTTCCGTGGGCCTGGGGGACCGGCTGGGGAACTTCCCCGCCCAGCTCTCCGGCGGCGAGCAGCAGCGGGTGGCCATCGCCCGGGCGCTGGCGAAGAATCCCCAGCTGCTGCTGTGCGACGAGCCCACCGGCGCCCTGGACTACCACACAGGCAAGTCCATCCTGAAGCTCCTGCAGCTGATGAGCCGGAAAAACGGCATGACGGTGGTCATCATCACCCATAACAGCGCCCTCACCGCCATGGCCGACCGGGTGATCCAGGTGAAGAACGGAACGGTGCTGTCGGCGCACATCAATGACCGCCCCGCCCCGGTGGAGGAGATCGAATGGTAAAGACGCTGCTTCGCTCCGCCCTGCGGGAGATCCGGCAGAGCGCGGGGCGCTATCTGGCGATCCTGGCCATCGTGGGCCTGGGGGTGGGCTTCTTCGCCGGACTGCGTGCCTGCCAGCCGGACATGATGGCCACCGGGATCAAATATTTGGAGGAGCAGGAATTTTACGACTTCCGGCTCCTCTCGACCCTGGGGTTCACCCAGGATGACGTGGACGCCTTCGCCGCCCGGGAGGATGTGACCGCCGCCCGGGGCGCGGTGTTCACCGACTTCCTCTCGGAGATCGAAGAGGGCTCCCAGGTGGTGATCAAGGCCCACTCCCTGACGGAGGGCGTCAACCTCCCCAAGCTGGCGGCGGGCCGGATGCCCCAGGCGCCGGACGAGTGCCTGGGGGATGCCAAGTATTTCCTGGAGGAGGACCTGGGCCGGGTACTGCCCGTGGTGGAGGAGAACGATGAGGATACCCGGGAACTGCTCCACTGTGGCGGGTATACCATCGTGGGACTGGCCTGGTTCCCTTACTATCTCAACTATGAGCGGGGCACCAGCTCCCTGGGCGGCGGCAGCGTGGCCGCCGCCGTGTATATCCCGGAGGACGGCTTCGACTTCGAGGTCTACCACGAGCTCTATCTGTCCATGGCGGACATGGGGGAGCCCTATTCCGATGCCTACGAGCTGCGGCAGGAACAGCTGGAGGATGGCCTGGAGGATCTTCTGGAGGAACGGGCGGAGATACGGTACGATACCATCTACGGCGAAGCCATGGAGAAGATTTCCGACGCGGAGGTAGACCTGGCCGACGGCTGGGAGGAGTATCTCACCCAGCGCTCCGACGCGGAGCAGGAGCTGGACGACGCCCTCCAGGAGCTCACCGACGGCGAGTCCGAGTACGAGCAGGGCCAGCGGGACTATGAACAGGGTCAAAAGGACTATGCCCAGGGGCAGAAGGATTTTGCCGACGGCCAGCAGAAGGTTGCCGATGCGCAAAAGGAGCTGGACGGCGCCCGTCAGAAGGTGGCCGACGGCGAGAAGGAGCTGGCGGACGCCCGGAAGGAACTGGACGACGGCTGGGCGGAGTATTACCAGGGCAAGGCCGACGCGGAGCAGGAGCTGGGGGACGCCCTCCAGAAGCTCCAGGACGGCGAAGAGGAGTACAACGACGGTCTCGCGGAGTACGAGGACGGCCTCGCGGCTCTGGAGGACGCCGAGGACGAGATCGCCAAGGGCGAAAAGGAGCTCCGGGACGGCGAACGGGAACTGTCCGCCGCCGAGGCCCAGCTGGCGGACGCCTGGAACGAGCTCCAGGCCGGAAGCCGGAAGCTGGAGGAAAGCAAGGCCCAGCTGGATGCCGGACAAGCCGAGCTGGACGCCGGCAAGGCGCAGTATGAGGCGAGCGTCCAGGAATTTGAGGCAGGCAAGCCCTTTATGAGCGAGGAGCAGATCGCCGCCGCCGAGGCTCAGCTGGCCGCCGTGAAGGCGGCGCTCGACCAGAGCGAGGCGGTCCTGTCCGCGGGCTGGGCCGAATACAACAAGGGCTTGCGGGAATACCAATACGGCCTCGCGGAGTACGAGGACGGCGCGGCGCAGGTGGCCGCCGCCCGCCGTGAGCTCCGGGAAGGCCGCGCCGAACTGGAGCAGGGCAAAAAGGAGCTTGCGGACGGCCAAAAGGAGCTGGCAGATGCCAAGCGGCAGCTGGACGACGCCCGAAAGGAGCTGGACGATGGCTGGACGGAATACCGGACCGGCAAAGCCGAGGCGGACCAGGAGCTTGCGGACGCCTATCAGAAGCTTCAGGACGGCGAGGCGGAGTATGCCAACGGCCTGAAGGAACTGGAGGACGGCAAGTCCGAGCTGGCGGACGGCGAGCAGAAGCTTGCCGACGCCCAGAAGGAGCTGGCCGACGCTCAAAAAAAGCTCACCGACGCGAAAAACGACCTGGAGAAAGCCCCCGGCGAACTGGCGGACGCCCGTCAGGAGCTGGACGACGGCTGGAAGGAGTACAACGACGGCCGCGCCGACGCGGACAAGGAGTTTGCCGACGCGGAGACCGAGCTGTACGATGCCGAGGAGGAGCTGGAGGACGCCAAGGAGAAGCTGAAGGACCTGAAGCGCGCCTCCACCTATCTGCTCACCCGGGATGAAAATACGGGCTACGCCTGTTTTGAGAGCGATACCTCCATCGTGGCGGCGGTGTCGGTGGTGTTCCCGGTGTTCTTCTTTCTGGTGGCGGCGCTGGTGTGCATGACCACCATGAAGCGCATGGTGGACGAGGAGCGCACCCAGATCGGCGTGCTCAAGGCTATGGGCTACGGCCGGTTCCAGATCATGTCCAAGTACCTCTTCTACTCCGGCTCCGCCGCCCTGCTGGGCAGCCTCATCGGCTACGGCTTGGGCGTGGCGGGTCTGCCCTGGATCATCTGGGAGATCTACGGCTTGATCTACGGCTTCGCCCCGCTGGAGTATACGGTCCTGCCCACCCTGGCCTCCTCCTCCTTCGCGGCGGCGCTGCTGTGCTCCATGGGAGCCACGTGGCTGTCCTGCCGGATGGAGCTGAAGCGGCAGGCCTCGGAGTTGATCCGGCCCAAGACCCCCCGGGCGGGCAAGCGGGTCTTCCTGGAGTATATCACACCGGTATGGAAGCGGCTGAGTTTCCTCCACAAGGTCTCTGCCCGGAACGTGCTGCGCTACCGCAGCCGTCTGGTGATGATGGTCCTGGGCATCGGGGGCTGTACCGCCCTGCTGTGTACGGGCTTCGGTATCCGGGACTCCATCGCCCACGTGGCGGACGACCAGTTCGACCAGATCACCCTCTACGACTACTCCGTCACCTTCCAGGACGGACAGACCCAGGAGTCGGCGGCGGCCTTCCTGGACCGGCACGGCTGGACGGAGGAGAAGGCCCTGCTGGTCCACAGCGGCAGCGTGGACGTGCAGTCCCCCGAAGGCAGCAAGTCGGTCTATCTGGTGATCTCCGCCTCCGACACCCTGGACGGCTTCCTGTCCCTCCACAATGACGAGGGCCCCGTGGCCTACCCCGGGAAGGACGAGGTGGTCCTCAGCGGCGGTCTGGCGGAGAACCTGGGCGTCAGCCCGGGCGACACGGTGAAGCTGTCCGTCGGGAAGCTGGGGACTATCGAGGCCGTCGTCTCCAGCCTGTGCGACAACTACGTGTTCAATTACGCCTACCTCTCCGCCCAGACCTACCGTGAGCACCTGTACGAGGACCCGGAGTACAACACCCTGTATATGGCCGCCCGCGACGACGCGGACCCCTATGAGGAGGGCGCCGCCCTCCTGGAGGACGATGATGTGGGCGCGGTGACGGTCAATGCGGCCACCCGGGACCGGGTGGACAGTATGCTGTCCCGGCTGGACTACATCGTGCTGGTGGTGGTGCTGTGCGCGGCGGCCCTGGCCTTCATCGTGCTGTATAACCTGACCAACATCAACGTGACCGAGCGCATCCGGGAGATCGCCACCATCAAGGTCCTGGGCTTCTACCAGGGCGAGGTGGCGGCCTACGTGTTCCGGGAGATCAATATCCTCTCGATCCTGGGCAGCCTGGCGGGGCTGGGGATGGGGAAGACCCTCCACACCTTCGTCATGGCCCAGATCCGTATCGACGCCATGAACTTCGCCAGCCGGATCGCGCCCCTGAGCTACCTTATCTCCTTCGTCATGACGCTGCTGTTCACCCTGGTCATCTCCCTGGGGATGCGTCCCAGACTGCGGCGCATCGACATGGCGGAATCCCTGAAATCCATCGAATGACCCCCGGGCCCCAGGCGGGTCCCCCAAAAATCCTCTCCGCGGGAGCCCTGCCTCGCCGCGGGAAAGGAGCCGGAATGTTTCGCAGCCTTCATATGAAGCTGGTCCTTATCATGCTGCTGCTGATCACCTCCCTGATGACGGTGGTGGGCACCTTCATGATCACCAATATCACCGGCTTTTTCATCGACGAGTTCTACCAGCAGGTGGACTCCGTCTTCGGCGGCTCCAATCCCGCCAACGCCGCCTTTGTCAACTCCCTGCGCCTGGAGTCCTCCCAGCCCGACGGCCTTCAGACCATCCAGGGGATGATCGAGGCCAAGGCCGGCGACCTGGGGCTCAACTCCAGCACCCGCAACTACTATATCCTGGATGGCCGCACCGGCGCGTTCCTCACCGGAAGCGACGACCAGAAGGGCTTCGAGAGCCTCCAGACCACTCAGAACCTCCTCACCGCCCGCAACAGCATCGCCGATGGCACGGACACAGTGGGCGACCAGAGCGATATCACCGCCAACTATATGGACGCCGCCATCCCCATCTCCGGCGGGGAGAACGCCTACATCATCTACATCTACGACAACCGCAGCACCGTTAACGACCTCAACGGCAAGCTCTTCCTCATCATTCTCCAGGCGCTGCTGGTGGGCCTGCTCATTTCCGTGCTCCTCTCCTTCCTGCTCAGCAAGACCATGATCATCCCCATCGAGCGCCTCACCGAGCGGGCGGAGCGGGTGGCGGCGGGGGACTTCGGGTCCACCATCGCGGTGGAATCCTCCGATGAGATCGGCATCCTCACCACCACCTTCAACGATATGGCCGCCGTGCTGGAGGACACCCTGGAGGAGGTGGCCAGCGAGCGCAACAAGCTGGACACCCTCTTCCTGCACATGACCGACGGCGTGATTTCCTTCTCCGGGGACGGGTCCATCCTCACCTGCAACCCCTCCGCCAGCCGGATGCTGGGCCGGGAGGTGTCCTTCTACGACTACGACGCCCTCTTCGGACAGGAGCTGCCCCTTCAAAAGGTCATGAGCCTCCAGCGGCCCAACTTCGCCTCCCGGGAGCTGACGGTGGGCGAGCGCATCCTGGAGTTGTACCTGGCTCCGGTCTCCGAGGGGGAGGACGGCGGCGTGATGGCGGTGATGCACGACGTCACCGCCCAGCGGAAGAACGAGGAGATGCGCAAGGAGTTCGTGGCCAATGTCTCCCACGAGCTGCGCACCCCCCTCACCAACGTCCGCAGCTACGCCGAGACCCTCCGGGACATGGAGGGCATCCCCCGGGAGACGGAAAACGGCTTTCTGGACGTCATCATCAGCGAGACGGACCGGATGACCCGCATCGTCCAGGACCTGTTGACCCTCAGCCGTCTGGACTCCGGGCGGGCGGACATGAAAATGGGCCGCTTCTCCCTGTACGACTCCATCGGCTCGGTGTGCCGGGCGGTGGAGCTGGAGTGCCAGCGCCGGGGCCACACCCTGGTATGCCAGTACGACGACACCCTGCCCATGATCGCCGGGGACCGGAACCGGCTGGAGCAGGTGCTGATGAACGTGGTGGGCAACTCCATCAAGTACACCCCCGACGGCGGCACCATCACCGTGGACGCCGGCGTCCGGGGCAAGAAGGTGTGGATCGAGGTCTCCGACACCGGCATCGGCATCCCCCAGAAGGACCGGGAGCGGATCTTCGACCGGTTCTACCGGGTGGACAAGGCCCGCTCCCGGGAGAGCGGGGGCACGGGCCTGGGGCTGTCCATCGCCCGGGAGATCGTGCTGCGCCACCACGGCACCATCGCCCTGACCTCCCACGAGGGGCCGGGGACCACGGTGCGCATCGTCCTGCCCGTCCGGCAGCCGGAGGAGGGTCAATATGCGTGATCCCCGCCTGCGGAACCTCCTGCAGAACGCGGCCCTGCTCCTGCTGACGGCCAGCGCCCTGCTCCTGCTGGCCCGGCTGCCCCTGCTGCAGAGCATCCGCCTCTCCGCCCCGCCCCTCTTCACCGCCGAATCCGGCGGCGAGGAGGGAGACGCGCCTCCCGCCGCCATGTTTGCCTCCGTGAACCTGATGGCCACCCGGGACAGCGACGAATACGGCCGCTGCGGCCTGCTGTACGCCGGCATGGAGGACGAGACCCTCCAGGAAGTGATCCCCCTCTTCCAGGAGGCCCTGGGCTCCGCCGTCCCGGCGGGCACCGTGGAGGACACGGCCCTGCGGGAGGCGCTGAACCACCCGGGCCTCTATCTGGAGTTCACCGGCGGCCCCTTGTCCCTGGAGGCGGCAGCGGCCTGGCTGGGGGAGGACGCCCCCTTTCCCTCCGTCGTGCGCTCCATGGCCCTCACGGCGGAGGGGGACGAGGGAGCCACCCTGTTCCTCCTGGACGGGGAGGGGGCCATCACCCGATGCGCCACGGCCCTGCCCGTCTCGGCCCTGCGGTCCAGCTGCGAGAAGATATCCCCCAACGGCTCCTACTTCGCCTATGAGACCGGCTACACCACCCTGGCGCCCTACACGGTGCTGATGCCCAGGGTCGCCCCGCCGCCGGACGTGACGGCGGAGCGGCCCGCGGGCTATTCCGCCTACAATCTGCTCACCGCCCTGGACTTCAACGCCCACACCCTCTCCCGCTACACCGAGAGCAGCGGCGCGGAGGTGGTGGAGGAGTCCCCCCGGACCCTCCGCATCGGCCCCAACGGGAACGTGAGCTTCATCAGCCGGGGGACCATCGCCTCCCCCCTCTACCGGGCCTCCGGCACGGGACTGGGTGAGGTTCTGGCCGCCGGAGGACGGCTGGCCTCGGCCCTGGCCGGGGGGACCGGGTCCTCCTCCCTGTTCCTGCAATCCGTGGAGGAGACCGAGACCGGGCGGGTCCTCCGCTTCCGCTATCAGGTGGACGGGATACCGGTGTACTTCTCCGATGGGAGCGACGCGCTGACCGTCACCTTCCAGGGGGCGTCGGTGACGGGCTTCACCTACCGCTGCCGGGCCTACACGCCCTCGGAGGAGGCCCCGGCGGCCCTGCTGCCCGCCGGGATGGCCCAGGCCATTGCCGCCGCCTATCCGGACTCCGCCCTCTCTATCGGGTACGAGGACGACGGCTCCGGGTACCTGACGGCCCAGTGGTACCGCTGAAGGAGGGCGTAACATGGAAACCTACCGGCTGAAAAATATTGCCATCGTCATTCTCCTGCTGCTCAACGCCTGCCTGCTGCTGATGGTGGGCCAGCAGCAGCTCCAGTCCCTGGGGGCCCAGCGGCGTGCCGCCGCCCAGCTGCGGGAGCTCTATACCGCCAGCCATCTGGCCCTGAACGACCGGGTGGAGCTGGACCGGAAGCCGCTGGGCATCCTCTCACCGGCCCGCCGTCCAGAGACGGAGCAGGCCATCACCTCCGCCCTCCTGGGCGGGGAAGCCCTCGCCACCAGCCAAGGCGGCGGCATCTACAGCTATGAGGCCAACGGGCGCACCATCCAGTTCCGGGCGGGGGGCAGCTTTTACGGCAGCCGCCTGGACCTGCCGGTGGAGGACCCCGCGGGATTCGCCCGGTCCTTCTGCAGCCGCTTCGGCTATGAGGAGCCCCGCCTCCAGCTGGAAGGGGGCAGCGGCACCGCCGTAGCCGGACAGCTGCTCCGGGACGTGCCCGTCATCAACTGCGCGGTGGAGCTGTACTTTGAGGAGGGCCGGCTGATCTCCGTCACCGGGGCCCACGTGGACCTCCAGGACGCCAGCCTCCAGCCCGGGGACCCCATGTCCTGTGTCACCGCGCTGATCAAGTTCCTGGACCATCGCAACACCTCCGGCGTGGTGTGCAGCGAGGTGACCGGCGTGGAGTGCGTGTACCAGCTGCAAAGCGTCTCCTCCCCCCGGTTGCTGCCGGTATGGGAGATCTCGACGGACACCTATACCTACTACGTGGACTGCGCCACCGGCGAGGTCTATACCCACTGAACATGCAAAGGGACCTCCGGCAGATATTCGCCGGAGGTCCCTTTATGTGTTTTTACTCCACCCGGTACGTCTGGTACGCCTGTCCGTCCATGTCCTTCCAGGTGAATACCCGGTCCTCCAGGACAAGATAGCTGTTCGCGCTGCCGTCCTTGGGGATGGAGGTGGAGCCGGGGTTGATATAGTGCCAGCTCCCGTGGTTCCGTGCGGCGGGGACGTGGAAATGCCCGTTGAGCAGCACGGTGCCCTCCGCCATGGGAGGCGGGCACTCCTCGTTCCACAGGTGCCCGTGGGTGGCGTAGAGAGTGAGGCCCTCCCACTCCACCAGCGCGTAGTCCGCCAGCAGGGGGAAGGAGAGCACCATCTGGTCCACCTCGCAGTCGCAGTTGCCCCGGACGGCAAGGATGTGGTCCTTGATTCCGTTCAGCGCCCCCGCTGCGGCCATGCAGTCATAGTCTCTGGGCAGGGCGTTCCGGGGGCCGTGGTAGAGCAGGTCTCCCAGCAGCAGCAGCTTCCCAGGCTGCTCCGCATGATAGGCCTCCAGCAGCTTCCCGGCGTAGTAGGCGGACCCGTGGAGGTCCGACGCGATCATAAGCTTCATATTGTGTGTCCTCCCTGATGTTGATATGGTTTGCGCGCGTGAAGTATACGAATCGTATTTGTTCCCGTCCCTTTAGATTTTCGTATAACGCCTTCCGCTTATCCGCCCGGCGGACGCGGGCTCCAGTTCCCGCCGCTGCCCGGCGAAAGCGGGGGCCGTCCAAGTCATATTGGTAGTATACACAAAATTTTTCGGAATTTCAACCAAAAATCCAGCCCCGGAGCCCTTCCGCCGGGGCGGCGGCAGGAAGAAGCTGTTAAATTTTTATGAAAACTGATTTTCCCCGTTGTGTTTCCGCGCCGTTTGTGCTATCCTATAGACACCAGGAGTCAACCAAACGAAGAAAAGGAGTGATTTCATATGGTTAGACTGATCATGAGCGGCTCTGGCGAGGGAAAGACCAAGCAGCTCATCGAACTCATGGAGAACGCTATGGAGCAGGAGGTCGGGTGCATGGTATGCATCGAGCCCAAGCGCAACATCAGCTTCAATCTCCGCCACCAGACCCGCCTCATCGACGCTTCCGAGTTCGGTGTGGACAGCTTTGCCGTGCTGCGGGGCTTCATCTGCGGCCTGTACGCCGGCAACTACGACATTTCCCACATCTTTATCGACAACCTGTGCAAGATCGCCCACAGTTCCGACGAGCGTGAGATCGGCGAATTCCTCAACTGGCTGGATGCCTTCAGCTCCCCCCTGAATCTGAAGGCCACCGTGACCGTCAGCGCCGCCGCAGACTCCGCAACGGATACCATGCGTAAGTATATGTAACGTTCCCTCCCCCTAAATGGGACAGCCTCCCGGCGCGCCGCGCCAGGGGGCTGTCCTTATTTTCTTACGGGTCCTTCCGCTTCCCCGTCACCCGGTTCAGCAGGGCCACCAGGCCCCAGACCGCCAGGATGACCGTGAAGATGCCCAGCATCCCCTTGCCCATGATGCCCAGACAGATCAGGATCAATTGTGTATCCATAGTTCCTCCTTACAGTACGTTTTCTACAAGCGTGATGATAAGCCCCCCGGCGATCACCGAGGCGATCTGCCCGCTGACGTTGGCCCCGGCGGCGTGCATCAGCAGGAAGTTGCCGGAGTCCTCCTCCCGGCCCATCTTGTGGACCACCCGGGAGGCCATGGGGAAGGCGGATATCCCCGCCGCGCCGATCATGGGGTTGACCTTCTTCCGGGAGACCAGGTTCAGCGCCTTGGCGAACAGCACCCCGCCCACGGTGTCGAACACGAAGCCCACCAGGCCCAGGCCCAGAATGAGCAGGGTCTGCCAAGTGACGAACCACTCCGCCTTCATCTTGAAGCTGACGCTCAGCCCCAGCAGCAGGGTGATGAGATTGGCCAGCTCGTGCTGGGCCGACTGGCTGAGGCTGTCCAGCACGCCGCACTCCCGGATCAGGTTGCCAAACATGAGGAAGCCGATCAGCTCCGCGCTCTTGGGGGCCACGGTCCCGGCGATGACGGTGACGAAGATGGGGAACAGGACGCGGGTGGTTTTGGAGACGGCGCTGGGTGCGTACTCCATGCGGATCATCCGCTCTTTTTTCGTGGTGATGGCCCGGATGATGGGCGGCTGGATGATGGGCACCAGGGCCATATAGGAGTAAGCCGCCACCATGATGGCCCCCTGATAGGTGCTCTGGAAGTAGTTGGCCACGTAGATGCTGGTGGGCCCGTCGGCGGCGGCGATGATGGCCGCCGAGGCGGCGTCCTTCAGGTCGAAGCCCGCCGCCACCGCCACCACCAGGGTAAAGAAGATACCGAACTGGGCCGCCGCGCCGAAGAGGAACATCTTCGGGTTGGAGAGCAGCGGGCCGAAGTCGATCATGGCCCCGATGCCGATGAACAGCAGCAGGGGGAACAGCTCGCTGGCAATGCCGGTGTGGAACAGGGTCTCGATGGCCTCGGTGTTGACCATAGGCAGGTTCACCAGCACCGAGCCGAAGCCCATGGGCAGCAGCAGGGACGGCTCCATCTCCCGCTTCACCGCCAGATAGACCAGCAGGCAGCCGATGGCGATCATCAGCCCCTGCTGCCAGGTGAAGTTGAGGACGTTGGAGAAAAGGTCGGAGAATATCTCCATAGGGGAATGCCTCCTTTTAGGGCCTGGGGCCCGTTTTTTCCGGAGAGAGCATAAAAAATGAGACTTCCGCGGCGCGCGCATAACAACGCACCGCGAAAGTCTCATCATTTCAGGCGGGGCCGGGTCTTACCCGTACTGACGGCCGCCGCCGCGCCGGAAGGCGCTGATTACTCCCTCTCACTTGACCCTATCATATGCTCAAAGGAAGGTTTTGTCAAGAGGTTCTTACTGCAAAACAAAATCCATGTATACCGGGTTGTGATCGCTCCAGCGGAAGCCGGTCTCCCACACCCGGGCCCGGCGGACCTCAACGTTGTCGGAGACGATGAAGCCGTCCACCGTGACACGGTAGTTGTCGGGGCCGTAGGGCCGGTCCGCGTTCCGGCAGGAAGCGGCGGGGTTCTCCTCGTCAAAGGGGGCGATGATGGTCAGGCCCTCCGGCACTAGGGAGGCCGGGATGGGCTGGGCCCAGGTGTAGGCGGGGCCGGATACGCCGAAGATCTCCGAGGAGTTACCCAGCAGGTCCTTGTTGAAGTCCCCGCCGGCGATAGTATAGTTACCCTTCTCGTACTCCGAGAGCATGTCGGCGAACAGCATCTCCAGCTGCTCCTCCGCGATGGCCCCGTCGGAGGTATAGGCGGACAGGTGCAGGTTATACAGCACCAGCTCCCGGCCCCCCTCCGCCATGGGGACGCGCTGGACGGAGTAGCACCGGTCGCAGTCCACCAGCTTCATGAAGCCATTCTCAATGGGCAGCTGGCGGCGGAGGGCCGAGGCGATGGGGAAGGCCGAGCAGGTGACCTGTCCCGCCCGGTTGGCCCCGTGGGGCTCCAGAAGGGGCCAGAAGAGGTAGGGGCTGTCGTAGTTCTGGGCGAAGGTGCGGCTGTGGAAGAGGCCGGAGGCCTTCCCGTCGATCAGGTCCAGCTCGTTGATGTGGTAGCTGCGGGTACCGTCCACGTCCACCTCCTGAAGGAGGAGGAACTGGGGGGCGATGGCGCTCACCGTCTCCATGGCGCCGGAGACGTTCTCGTTGACGGCCTCCGGGGAGCGGGCGCGGCTCTCCTTGCCGCCGTCCATGAAGAAGCTGTAGTCGTTGCTGTAGGCCCCGAAGCCGATGTTGTAGGAGGCAACGCGGTACAGCTCTCCGCTGACCGGCCCGCCTTGGTCCGCGCCGTTCATGGACTCTACGGGCAGGACCTGATTATCCTCCACCCGGTAATAGGCGGCAAAGACGTAGATAACATAGCCCAGGATCACCAGCAGCAGGAGCGCCAGTACCCCCAGGAGTATTTTCAGCGGCAGTTTTATCTTTTTCATATGGGGATCCGCTCCTTTCCGTTTCGTGCCGGGGGCGTTTCTCAGGACTTTGCCGACAGATCCCGCTCGATGCGCAGGATGGTCCAGGCAGGGACCTGCCGGGGCAGCTTGATCCGGAGGGTCATCTGGGGAGTCTTCGGCTCCGTTACCGGCTGGCCCTCACCGTCCTCGATGGCCTCCACCCGGAAGGCGAAGGGCTTCAGGTCCGGTCCCACCGCCTCCAGGGTATCCCCCGCCTGGAATTTATTGCGCAGCGTCAGGGTGGCCGCGCCGTCGGGAGCGCACTCCGTCACCAGGGCCACCACCTGCCACTCCCGGATGTACCGGGCGTTCTCATAGTACTGCCCCGGCGGCCCGTAGTAGAACCCCGTGGCGTAGTGCCGGTGGCTGACCTTCTCCACCTCGTCCCGCCAGACGGGGTCGGCGGGGCGTCCCGCCCATGCGTCGTCCAGGACGTGGCGGTACGCGCCGGTAACGATAGCGGCGTAGTAGGCGCTCTTGGCCCGGCCCTCGATCTTCAGGCTGCTGAGGCCCGCGTCTATGAGGTCGTCCAGGTGGTCGATCATGCACATGTCCCGGGAGTTCATGATGTAGGTCCCCGCTCCGTCCTCGAAGACGGGGAAATACTCCCCGGGCCGTTTTTCCTCCATGAGGTAGTACTGGTACCGGCAGGGCTGGGCGCAGGCGCCCCGGTTGCTGTCCCGTCCGGTCATGTAGTTGGACAGCAGGCACCGCCCGCTGTAGCTGACGCACATGGCCCCGTGGACGAAGGCTTCCAGCTCCAGGTCTGCCGGGGTCTTGGCCCGGATCTCCCGGATCTCCTCCAGGCTCGCCTCTCGGGCCAGGATGACCCGCTTCGCGCCCAGGTCGTACCAGGCCCGGGCGGCGGCGTAGTTGGCCACGCTGACCTGGGTGGAGACGTGGCGCTCACACCGGGGGGCGTGCCGCCCCGCCAGCGTGAAGGTCCCCAGGTCCGCCGCGATCAGCGCGTCCACGCCTGCGCCGTCCAGAAATTCCAGCCATTCGGGCAGGCGTTCCACCTCCCCGTTCCGTGGCATGGTGTTCACCGTCACGTGGACCCGGACCCCGTGGCGGTGGGCAAAGTCCACCGCCCGGGGCAGCTCCTCCCGGGAAAAATTCCCCGCAAAGGAGCGCATCCCGAAGCTCTCTCCGGCCAGATATACCGCGTCCGCGCCGTAGAGCACCGCCATCCGCAGCCGCTCCATGTCCCCGGCGGGACACAGCAGCTCCGGCTTTCTTCTCTCTCCCATGTCCCTTAGTTCCCCTCGCCCTCGGCGGCGATCTTGGCGGCGGCCTCCGAGGCGGCGGCCACGGCCTTGTTGTGCTGGTTCAAGGTCTCACTGAACACGTGCTTCTTGGTCTCGGGGTTCAGGACGTAGAAATAGTAGTTGGTCTCCGCCGGGCTCAGGGCCGCCTTGATGGAGGCCAGGCCGGGGTTGGAGATGGGCGTGGGGGGCAGTCCGGTGTGCTGGTAGAGGTTGTAGGGACTGTCCAGAGAGGTGTAGTCCGCCTGGGTGATGGGCCGTCCGGCGGCATAGACCAGGGCTGCGTCGATCTGGAGCAGGTGCCCGGTCTCCCCCTCGTTCTCCAGACGGTTGTGGATGACCGAGGAGATGTTGGAGCGGTCGGAGCCGTCGGTCTCCTTCTCGATCAGGGAGGCGATGGTGATGATCTCCTCGAAGGGATAGGCGGAGGCCTCGAACAGCTCCTCCAGCTCGTCGTTGCCGTAGACCTTCTTATTGAAGTTGCTGAGCATGGAGTTGAAGGCCAGCTCCGGCCGGGCTCCCACGTAGAACTCGTAGGTGTCGGGGAACAGGTAACCCTCCAGGCGGCTGGCGTCGCCCAGATTCTCGTTGTCCACGAAGACATAGTTCTCGAACTTGTAGTTGGCGGCGGTGTCCGTGAGCTTCTCCACGGTGCCCACGCCGTTCTCCGCCATCAGCTCGATGATCTGCTTGACGCTGTAGCCCTCGGGGATGGTCAGCTCCACCGTCTCCGTCTTGCCGCCGGTGGTGCGCATACTGCGGACCAGGGCCATATAGTCCATCTCTGTGTTCAGGGTGAAGGTGCCGGTGTTCAGCTTGGTATCCGCGTGGTAGAACCAGGCGAACAGGCGGAAAAACCACTCATACTCGATGAGCCCCGCCTCCTTCAGCTCCGCGGCCACCCGCTCCATGTCGTAGTGGGTGACCTCCTTGACAGAGCCGTCCTCCTGCTTCTCCTGGGTGACCTCGGTGATGAAGTCCTCGGTGACCTGGAAGCTGGTCTCCATAGGGGGCTTGTTCAGGGCGGCGAAATCGTTGGCCAGCATCCAGCCCACTGCGGCGAAAATGGCGGAGCTTGTCCCCACGATGGCCAGCCAGAGGATGATGGCCAGCAGGGGGTTGGTGCGTTTTTTCCGCCGTTTTTTCTTCTTCCTTGGGGCGGGTGCGGCGCTCCGGGGAGCGTTCTGCTCCCCTCCCGGCGCGGCGCTCTGGGGCAGGCGGTCTCCTCCGGCGGGAGCGGGGGCTCTCCGGGGCGGCTCCCCGCTCCGGCGGGCAACTTCTCCCGCGTCCCAGCTGGTGGTCCTGTAGCGGTCGTCTTGGTTCATGGACTCATGTCCTCCCTTTTGTGGGTTCGGCGCAAAAAGTTTCGCGCGAAAAATTTTGCAGGCCAAGCTGCCATCGGGCTCTCCGGCGCATAGTATAGTCCAGATCGATAAGTGAGGTGAAACAAACTATGTGGAACAACGGGAACGACGGCGGCTGCCTGTGGATCATTCTGATCATCATCCTCCTGTGCTGCTGCTGCGGAGGAAGCTGCGGGATCGGCGGCGGGAACAACTGCGGATGCTGCTGCAACAACAACTGCGGGTGCGGATGCTGCTGCTGCGGCGGCAATAACAACAATTGCTGCTGCTGAGCTACATACGCCGGCCTGACGGGGGCGGGGGCGCTTGGGCGTTCCCGCCTCCTCAGTCTTCTGTCAGAGGACGGACAAGCGCCCACAGCTCCTCGTGGATGTCCTCCGGCGTGCGCATCGCGCCCGCCCGGGAGCAGTCCACCACCTTCCAGCCCAGCCGTCCCGCGATCTCGCGGGCGCTCTCCCGGCAGGCGCGGAGGTAGTCCCCGTCCTGCTCGTGGATGTCCGCCTGGGTGTGGGTCGCCTCCTGGCGGAGGCGAAGCATCTGCGCGGAGATCTCCGCCGGAAGGTCCAGATAGATCATCAGGTCCGGTTCCGGCAGGGCAAGGCGGTTGTATTCCAGATCGAACAGCCAGTTCAGATAGGTCCACCGCTCCTCCTCCGGCAGCTTGGGGGCCTGATGGACGGCGTTGGAGGTGGTGTAGCGGTCGGCCAGGATCAGCTTCCCGCCCTCATGATCCTCCCGCCAGTCCTGCTGGTAGGAGGCGTAGCGGTCCACGGCGTACAGGGTGGAGGCGGCGTAGGCGCTCACGTCCCCGGGCCTTTTCCCCAGATCCCCCTGCAGATACCGCTCTACCGGCGCGGCGAAGGGACTGCCGTACCGGGGAAACTTCACCTGCCGGAAGGGGACGCCCTCCTGTTCCAGGCGCCGGGCCATGAGGCGGACCTGGGTGGTCTTGCCCGTGCCGTCGGTGCCCTCCAATACGATGAGCCTTCCCTTCATTTCTTCTTCCCCTTCTCTCCCGCCACATGGACCAGGAACAAGGGCAGCTTCATCATCCGGCCGATGCGGCTGGGATTCTTCGCCAGCCGGTGGAGCCACTCCAGGCCCAGCTTCTGGAAGACCTCCGGGGCCCGCCGGACCTCGCCGGAAAATACGTCCAGGCATCCGCCCAGGCCCACCAGCAGATGGGCCCCGGTGGCCTCGCCGTTCTTCCGCATCCATTTCTCCTGCTTGGGCGCGCCCAGGCAGACGAAGACCACGTCCGCGCCGCTGGCCCGGATGGCCTCCACCACCGGCCCGTCCTCCTGGAAGTAGCCGTCATGGGTCCCCGCCACGATCAGGCCGGGGTACTGGCGCTGGAGGTTCTCCGCCGCGCGCTCCGCCACGCCGGGCTTGGCCCCCAGCAGGAACAAGCGCTTGCCGTCCTCCGCCATCCGGGCCATCAGCTCCTGGGCGAAGCCGATGCCGGTGACCCGGCCCTTCAGGGGCGTGCCCAGCATCTTCGCGCCGTAGATTACGCCGATGCCGTCGGCCAGCACCAGATCCGCGCCGTTGACGGCCTCCCGGGCATCGGCATCCTCCCGGCAGACCTCCACGATCTCGGGGTTGGGGGTCACCGCGTAATGGGCCCCCGGGGTGTTCAGCAGGCGCACGCCCTCGGCCACCGCCTGCTCCACCGTCATATCATCAAAGCCAACGCCCAATACGTCGATCCGCATAGGCGCCTCCTTTCCGGACCATGCCATTTGGTAAAGCTTAGTATACCACAGATTTCCCCGCTTGTCCACCGGCGGCGGCAAGGTCCCTGAGATTTGTATTTTATCAGGAAGATATCCTGTTTTCTTGAATAGTTTATGAACTTTTTCTTATTTTCACAGGCGCTTCTTTCGGCGCGTCGTCCTCCGTCCGCCGGGGAAAACGGCGATTTTTGCCTTGCAAAACCACGGTAAACATGGTAGCATAAGGAAAACAGCCGCCGTCCCAGGAAACGACCGGAGAGAGGACCGCTTCATGGATACCAAAGACCTGCGCGCCCTTGGGGGCATCGTCCTGTTTTACGTGGTCATCGAGTCCCTGGGCGTGACCTGTCCGATCCTGTATCTCACGGGGATATCCTGCGCGGGATGCGGCATGAGCCGGGCGTGGCTGTCCCTGCTGCGGGGGGACCTGGCGGCGGCCTTTGCTTTCCATCCCCTGTTCTGGCTTCCGGTCCCGGCGGCGGCGTTGCTGCTGTTCCAGCGGCGGCTCCCCAGGCGGGTCTTTCGCTGGGGGATGGGCGTCGTGTGCGCGCTGTTTCTATTGGTGTATCTGGTCCGCCTGCTGTGGCTGGAGGACCCGGTGGCCGTCTGCGAGCCCTCCCAGGGGCTGATCGGCCGTCTGGTCTCCGGCATCCTGGCGGCGGCAGGATCATAAAACGAAGGGAGAAATGATCGAAAATGAAATGTTGGAAATGCGGCTCGGACCTGGTGCAGGGAGCCATCTTCTGCAACTTCTGCGGCGCGAAGCAGGACCAGGGAACGCCTCCACCCAGGCAGACGCCTCCCTCCTACGGCGGCGGAGGAAACACCATCGTCCTGACGGCCTTCGCGGCTATCTGCATGGCGGTGTGCGGCGGCCTGGCGGTGCGGTCCCTGTTCCGCACGCTGGGCTGGGTCCTCAATATCGGATGGTTCGGCCCGTTCACCATGATCCTGATGGCGGCCACGGAGCTGATCAACGCCGCGCTGCTTGTGGTGATGGCCATCGCCTGTGGGCTGACCGCCTTCAAACGGAACGCGCGGAACTCCGACGGACTTCTGGTGTGCCTGGCGGCAGGTGGCGCGGGCTTCCTGGCCGTGCGGCTGCTGTCGATGCTTCTCGCCTTTTTCTTCCGCTATTTTACCGGCTTCAGCGGCTATGCCAGTTTCGGCGGCTTTATCCTGTCCATCCTGGGCGTTGCGGCGGCGGTAGGCGGGATATACATCATTGAGCGCTTCGTTCTCGGGGATTTCCCCCTGGCGGGGAAGACCGCGGACGATCTGAAGCTGGATGTAATAGAGGCTCTCCACTCCTTCCAGCAGTCCGCCGGTGAGATGGGAGCCCAGGCCTCCCAGGCCGCGCAGAACGCCAGGGCGGAGCGGGAGGCCCGCGCCGCCGCCCAGGCCCAGTATGCGCAGCAGAACCAATACCAGTATAACCAGTACGACGATCCCCAGTACCAGCAGTACGGCCAGACGCCTCCCAACGGCTACGTCCCCTTCCGCCCCAAGGCGGACCGGAACCTGATCGTCTATATTCTGCTGACGTTTATCACCTGCGGATTCTACAGCTGGTATTTCATCTACGAGCTGGCGCGGGATGTCAACCTTGTCTGCGCCGGGGACGGCAAGACCACGCCCGGAGTACTCAAGCTGGTGCTGTTGAGCATCGTCACCTGCGGGTTCTATGGGTTCTACTGGTACTATTCTCTGGGCAACCGGCTGGCGGAAAACGCGCCCAGGTATGGGATGAATTTCCAAGAGAATGGTACGACGGTGCTTTTGTGGTATCTGGTAGGCGCGTTCGCCTGCGGGATCGGGCCGTTTGTGGCAATGTATATTATTATCAAGAACACTAATGCGTTGTGTGGGGCTTATAATTATCAGAACGGTATCTAAAAAGGGTGCCCGCCGCAGGGAACTGCGGCGGGCTTTCCTTTTGCCGCGCTCCGCGCGGCAGGGGAGTTGTTTCTATTCGATGCCCCGGGGCCTCCGCAGCCCCGGACCCTGCGGTTACTTTTGCCCCGCGGCAAAAGTAACCAAAAACGCGCCAGAACCAATGGTTCTGGACTCCTTTCTCGGGGCCGCCCTTTGGGCGGCCACCTCGGCGGGGGAGTAAAGGACTATGCGGCGGGGTTCTTGGGGAGGCGAAGCCTCCGAATTTGCAGACCTCCTTCAGCCGCTCTGGTACTTGTAGAACTCCGCCTGCCGGCCTTTCAAAGGGGTACTGCGGTGCAAGGAGCACGCGGTCTAACGGTACATTTTGCAAATTAGCACCCCAAACGCCAGGCTTTCGTGCCGAGTGCCGCGAGGCAACCAGCACCTTCGATAGAACTGTGCGCAGAAGTAAGCACTGGCATCGGCCCAGAGCACGGACGATAGACCGGAAATCCAAAGGTCGTAGCGTAACCAAATACCCCGTAATTCAGGAAGGTCCTTAGGAAACGTAGTTTCCTAAGTGACTTTTTGGGTACTTTTGTTCACACAAAAAGTACCCGAGGGGTCCGGGGGCGCGCAGCCCCCGGGCCATCGAATAGAAGTATCTATCCTTTTACCCGCACAAACGAAAACTTCGTCTCACTGCAAACCACCGCAACAAAAATCAGCGCAAATCCAAGAAGCATCCTCCCATTGACCTGATCCCCCGCGAAAACCACGGAGCAAAGAACGCCAAACACCGACTCCAGCGAGAGGATTACCGATGCCGACGCCGGATCGGACCAGATCTGCCCCACATTCTGGAACAGCAGCGCCACGGTGGTCGCCATCACCGCCAGATAGACCAGCGGCAGCACCACCTCCGGCCGGGTCAGGGCCTGGGCGGGGAAGGTCTCCGTGAACGCGCCGCCGATCCAGGCGTATAATCCGGCAAAGGCGAATTGAAACACCGTCAACAGATAGATATCCTTCTTGGGGGAGACCTTCGCCACCGCGACAATGTGGGAGGCATAAAACACCGCCGAGATCAGGGTCAATCCATCGCCGGGGTTCACCGTCAGGTCCCCGGTGAGGCTCACCAGCCCTACGCCCGCCACGCACAGCACCGCCGCGATCACATTGTACCGGTCCGGCCTGACCCGGGCAAAGGCCCAGTAGAGAAAGGGCACCAGCACGCAGTACACCGCCGTCAAGAACGCATTCTTTGACGGTGTGGTCAGCGCCAGGCCGTAGGTCTGGACGGAGTACGCCAGATAGAGGAACCCTCCGATGACCGCCCCCCGCCAGAGATAGTCCGGCGTAAATATCTTCCACTTCTTCCAGCACAGGAGCCCCAGCAGCACCGCTCCGGCGGTGAACCGGATCGCCAGCAGATACTGCACCGGCAGCGCGTCCAGCGCATCCTTCATGATAAAGAAAGAGCTTCCCCAGATAAACGCCGCCGCGAACAGCATAGGCTTGGCCAGCCCGCGCATCACCTTTTCATTCATGATCCATCACCTCATCCTTGCATTCCAACGCCAAATCGTGATACAATAGGCGCTGAGACTGTATCATACCAAAGAGGTGGCAAAATGGCAAGACTCGACAGCAAATTTTTTCTCCGGGACACCGTCGCCGCCGCCCAGGACCTGCTGGGCCGCTATCTGATCCGCCGGGACGGCGAAGAGACCATCGTCTGCCGGATCACGGAGACAGAGGCCTATGTGGGCGCCATCGACAAAGCCTGCCACGCCTACGGCGGACGGCGCACGCCCCGGACGGAGACCCTCTACGCCGCCCCCGGCACGTCCTACGTCTATCTGATCTACGGCATGTACAGCTGCCTCAACTTCGTCACGGGACCGGAGGGGGAAGCCTCCGCCATCCTGGTACGGGGCTGCGTGCCGGTATCCAACGCTGACGCCGCCGCCCGCCGGCGGTTCGGGGTCCCGGCGGCGGAGATGACCGCTTACCAGCGAAAGAACTTCATGAACGGCCCCGGGAAGCTGTGCAAGGGGCTGTCCATCGACCGCTCCCTCAACGGGCTGTCCCTGGGGAACGGTTTGCTGGAGCTGGCCTGGGATCTGCCGGAGCTGGGACTGCCCCGCCGGCCGGGCGATATGCCCTTCCACACCGGGAAGCGCATCGGAATCGACTACGCCGGGGAGGCCGTCGATTTCCCCTGGCGGTTTTGGCTGGACGAATGAAGAAGGAGAAATCGTATGCTGCTTTTTGATCTGGACGGGACCCTCATCGACTCCAACGGCGTTTGGCTGGAGGTGGACAAGGCGTTCCTCTCCCGCCACGGGTACGAGTACAGCCAGGAGTACCACGACGGCGTGGCCCACTCCATCCTGAAAAACTGCGCGATCTTCACCAAGGCTCACTTCCAGATGGAGGAATCCTGCGAGGAGATCATCGCGGAGTGGATGGATCTGGCGAAGAACGCCTATGACCACGTGCCCCTCAAGCCCCACGTTCGGGAATACCTGGACCGCTGCAGGTCCGCCGGACACCGGATGGCCATTTTCACCGCCTGCGTCCCGGAGCACTGCCGGGCCGCCGTGGAGCTGCACGGCTTGGGCGAATACTTCGAGCGGATCATCTACGCCCAGGACCTGGGCGCGGACAAGAAGTCCCCGGCCATCTTCCGCCAGGCGGCGGAGCTGCTGGGAGTCAAGCCCCGGGAGTGCGTCTTTTTCGACGACTCCCTCACCGCCTGCAAGGGGGCCAAGGCCGCCGGAATGACGGTGGTGGGCATCCAGGACGACTACTTCACCGGCTCCGAGGTGGATATGCGGGAACTGTGTGACCAATACATCAAGGATTTTGGAGAGCTTCTATAACGAGGCGTATAGAGAAAATGGACCGGACTTCCAAGAAGTCCGGTCCATTTTATGTATCTGCGTCAGTTGCTGAAGGTATCCGTGAACAGGTCCGCCATATCCTGCGCGTCCTCAGGGTAGACGAACATGCCCACATAATTGCTTACGGAGGTAATGACGCCCTGTCCCCAGGTCTCGCAGGACGCGGGATACCACGCGCCGCCTTCGGCCTGAGCGGTGATCCGGGCGTTCAGCACGTCCGTCACTGCCGTAACGTCGTCAAGGGTCGCCTCGCCGGAGAGCTTCACCAGACCTACCGCCACATTGGCCATAGTCATCTGGGTCTCCTGGATCAGCACTTCCTCCACAGCGGCGATACTGCTCAGGCCGGGGTAGTAAGTATCCAGCAGTTCGCCGTCCAGGACCATCATGCCCCGCAGGCCCTCGTAGCTGCCCTGGAGGGAATCATAGAAGCCGCTCAGGGACGCGGAAGGCACTTCGGGCGCGGCGTCCTCGGGCGCAGAGGGAGTCTCCTCCGGCGCGGCGGGCGCGTCCTCTTCCTTCCAGGCGCACCGGATGATGCACTCGAAGTCGTACTGCCCGCTCTCGCACTCCAGGTGCATGGTCACGGTCGTCTTGCCCGGGGCTACTGCGGTGACAGTGCCCAGCTTTTCATCCACCGCGGCAATGGTCTCATCGGCGGAGGTGAAGGTGCAGGCATAGTTGCCTGACACGTTTTGGGCGGACAGGGTAAAGGTCTCGCCTTTGCGGAGTGTCACGTCCTTATGGCTGGCGGTGATCTCCGTCTCTTCCTCCGGAAGTTCCGGCTCCTTCTCCCCCTCCTCCGGGTCGGGAAGCGGGCCGTCCTGGGTATCATCGGGGATCTCCGGCTCTTCCGCCGTGATGTCATCCCCGCCCTCGTCAGGGACGTCTGGTTCCTCCGGCTGAACGGCTTCGGGCGGGGGGGCATCCGGCTCTTCCGGCTTGCCGTCATACCGGTTCAGGAAATTCAGCGAGCAGGCCGAAAGGCTCAACAGCATCGCAAGCGTCAAAAACAGGGCGGTCCATTTCTTTATCATCGTGCGTTCCTCCTGATGCGGCACAAGTATTTTTGTATTCGCTTCACCGTACCATATCGGGCGGCTTTCGTCAAGAGGATAAATTAGGATTTGACAATATTTTCCAAAAACGGCGGACCCCAGGACGCAACGGGAGCGCGTCCTAGGGTCCGCAATATCAGATGCCGTTCAGCTCGCCGTCCAGCCAGGTGTCCGTAGGCTTCAGTACCCGGGTGAAGGGCCGTGCCATGTCGGCGTCGTCCTTGCTCTGGTGGAACTTGAATACCGTCTCTCCGCTGGGGAGGCGGCACACGATCTCGATCTTCCCTCTGGGGTGGCTCATGGCATAGCGCACCGACTTGCCGAAGCCATTCTGCCGGGCCTTGGCCGCGTCCACGATGCGGATGCCCTCCTCGATGGGCACCTGGAACCGCTCCTTGACGCCCGTCACCGGGCGGCACTGGAAAATATAGTAGGGCGCGATGCCTACCCTCGTCAGTCTGCCCAGCAGCTTGCCCAACACCTCGCCGCTGTCGTTGACGCCCCGCAGGAGCACCGTTTGGTTGCGCACCTGGACGCCCCGCTCAATCATGACCCGAACCGCCCGGACCGCCTCCTCCGTCAGCTCCCGGGGATGGTTGAACTGGGTGACCAGATAGAGGGCCTTCTTCTGGGCATAGTGGGCGAACATATCAAGAAATTCCTGGTCGCCGTATATCCGCTCCGGGAGCGTCACGGGGATCCGGGACCCGAACCGGATGAAGTCCAGCCGGGGAATGGCCGTCAGCTCCTCCAGATACCGCCGGATGATCCCGTTGGAGTTCATGAAGGCGTCGCCGCCGGTGATCAGGATATTGGTCACCGTCTCGTGGCTCTTCACGTAGGCCACGGCCTCGTCCACCCGGCGGTTCAGCTCATCCTCGCTGAGCCCCACCATCCGCTTCCGGAAGCAGTGGCGGCAGTACATGGCGCACTGGTTGGTGCTCAGCAGCAGCACCGTCTGGGCGTACTTGTGCTGGAGACCCTCCATCTTGGTATTGGACGCCTCGCCGCTGGTATCGAAGGACCCGCCGGGATCGAACTCGTCCAGCGAGGGGATGCACATCCGCCCGATGGGGTCATCTGGGTCCTTAGGGTCTACCAGGGACAGGTAGTAGGGCGTGATCATCATGGGGAACCGGCCGGCCACAGCCGCCCGTTCCTCCGTCTCCTCCGGCGTCCACCCTAGGATGGGCGCCAGCTCCTCCGCCCTCCGGAGTCCCTTCTTCAATTCCTCCTGCCAGCTCATGCTGCCACCGCCTTTCGATCAAATTTATTGCTTTTTTACCTCCTGACGGCCCCATGGGCCGTCTGAGAATGCTCGAATCGCTCTTCCCAATCCACACACAATTTGTCCAGCAGGACGCCCAGCGTCCTCTGCTCCTCCGGCGTCAGGGCGGAGAACAGCTCCGCGCGGCGCCTGCGCACATGGTCCTCGTCCTGCCGTGTGAGCCAGGTCCGGCCCTCCTCCGTCAGGGACAGCAATATCTTCCGCCGGTCCGACTCCGCCCGTCCCCGGGCGACCAGCCCCTTGGCCGCCAGCTTGGCGGCGATCTCGCTCATGGAACCGGGCTGGATGCCCAGCTGCTCCTGGAGGTCCTTCTGGGTGCTCTCTCCCTGCTCCCAGAGGATGCGCAGGATCTTCTCCTGCCCCCTTCGCTTTCCCAGACAGTGCAGGAGTATCTTCCCGCACCGCTCCAGCCGTCCGGCCAGATCGTCGAACTCCTGCGGACCGTTTCCGCAGGACAGCCGGTACGTTCCGTTCTTACTGTCTGCGTCTGTATCCATGATCTCTTCCTCCCAGGAAATTGATTAGGTACCTTGTTATTGTAACACCCTTCCGCCGGTTTGTCAAGGTGCCTAAGTAATTTTTTCACTGCCGCAGCCTTGCCCTGTGCCGCTCCAAAACGCCTCCATTGTTTTATTAAATTCCTGCGGCACATCCATGTTAACGCAGTGCCCCGCGTTTTCAAAAACAACTACCGCGCAATCGGGTTCGCTTCTTTTCCACGCCTTTACCGCCTCTAATTCCATTGGAATATCATATTTCCCGCATCCGATCAGCAAGGGATACTTCCTTTGCCCTGTTTCATACTTGTTTACCATACTGCCGAGCGCCGCCAGATATCTAAAGGACTTTTTGGGAAAGCGTATATTCATATCGAAAAATTCTTTTTGCGCCTGCGGCGTATAGGCCGAAATTTTCTTGTTTGCTTCCGCAAACCATCTGATCGAAAAGATCGCCTTCAGCATCATCAGCATCTGCTTCGCGCTGTTTTCAGCTTTCATTTTGCCGTCAAAATGATTGATGTCATATCCCCCAAAGCAGGCCAGCGAGCTTACTGCGTGTGGATAGCGGTTGGCAATATCCTGTGCCAAAACCGCCCCCAATGAGACGCCGACGATATGTACTTTGTCAATATGTTCCGTTTCCATGATGTCAGACAGCCACTTTGACATCTGATCTATCGTATCGCCTTTTCGCGCGTCAGCCGACTGGCCGTGTCCAATGATATCGACTGCCAAAATATTATATTTATCCGCAAAATACGCAAACTGCGCCCGGAACATATTGTGGTCCACAAAGGCGGCGTGGAGGAAAAGGACCCACTCGGCCTGCCCGGTCCTGCCGACAAAATATGTGATCGGTGAATTGGCTAACTTTATTGGCTCCATTACTTTTTATTCCTCGTCTTATCAAGAAGTTTTTGATACCACTCGGCTCCATTATTGCTCCACATGCTGCGTCCGCCGCAAAATACAGTAAGTATTTTTTCGCCTTGACCGTACACTTCTGGAGCGCGGCTTATCCAAAAACTCCGGCAAGATCCGCGGATCTTGCCGGAGTTTTTTCTCTGTTGCAGGTCAGCGCACCGCGATGGCTTCGATCTCCACCAGGGCGTCCTTGGGCAGGCGGGCTACCTCCACGGCGCTGCGGGCCGGGGGCTCGCTGGCGAAGAAGGAAGCATAGACCTCGTTCATGGCGGCGAAGTCGTTCATGTCCTTGAGGAACACGGTGGTCTTGATGATGTTCTCCATCCCCAGTCCCGCCTGGGCCAGCACGGCCTTGACGTTCTCCAGGGACTGGCGGGTCTGTCCGGCGATGCCGCCCTCGGCGAAAGCGCCGGTGGCGGCGTCGATGGGCAGCTGCCCGGAGGTAATGACGACGCTGCCTCCGTCCACGCCCTGGGAATAGGGGCCGATGGCGGCGGGAGCGGCTGTGGTCGCGATCACTTTTTTCATGAGAGGGGTCCTCCTTAGTTTGATGTCCCCTCCATCTTACCAGCATTTGCCGGAAAGGTCAACCATTATAAAACTCCCGGATGTAATCCTCCACGTCGGCCTTGGTGCCGCGGAAGACCCCCGGGGTCTCCATTTTCAGGGACACGCAGGCGGTGGCGTAGAGCAGGGCGTCCTTCATGTTCGCGCCGGTCATCCGCATGGCCAGGTAGGCGGCGAAGGTGGTGTCCCCCCGCCCCGTCCGGCCGGAGAGGTTCCGGGCCATCACCGGGCAGGTGAAGAGGTCCTTGCCGTCGTAGGCCAGCATCTCGGTGTTGTGGGAGATCAGAATCTCCTTCGCCCCCCAGGCGTGGAGCTGCTTGGCGGCGGCCTCCCGGCCCGTAAGGCCGGTCAAAATTTCCGCTTCGGCGGCGTCGGCCTTCAGGAAGTCCATATAGGGGAGGTATTTCAGCTTGTCCGCCCAGTCGTGGAAGCAGAGCTTCCCGTCCTCGTTGTGGCGGAGGAACCCCTGGGCGTCCGCGGCCACCATCCCCTTGCCGTGGAGGAACTCGATGAGTTCGTTGGGGAAGTCGCCGTAGAGCAGTCCCGCCAGATGGTAGAGGCGGCAGTCCACGTCCGGGATCTCCTCAGGACGGACAGGGTCCGACTGGGCGGGGCAGGAGGCGTCCCGCCGCTCCCGGTCGGGGGCGAAGTAGACGTTTTTCATGAGGGTAGTCTTCTCCGATGGCAGGAGGGCGATATCCTCCGGGGGCATGTGGAAGCCGTCGATGATGTCCTTGTCCTCCGGAGCGATCTTCACGGCGGCGAAGACCTTCGCTCCCGCCGCTACGGCGGCGGGGGTGCAGAAGGTCACCGCGCCCCCGGCGGAGCGGTCCTCAATGCCGGTGTAGTCGATGTTCACGTCCCGGGTGGCGGGACCCACGATCATCAGGTCATAGGTTTTCATAGCTGCTGTTCCTTTCTTGGCCGCGCTGCGGGCGGCATGGTAGTCATTTCTATTGGACAGCCCGGAGCTTCCTCAGCACTCGGGCCAGCCGGAGCAGGACGCCCTATGACCGCCCCCTTTTTTGGGGGCGGTCATAGGAATATCCGCCATTTATCCAAACACGTGGAAGTTCACGACCACGGTTGCGAAAACGATGGAGACCATGCTCAGAAGCTTGATCAGGATATTGATGGCGGGACCGGAGGTATCCTTGAAGGGGTCGCCGATGGTGTCACCCACGATGGCGGACTTGTCGTTCTTGCTCCCCTTGCCGCCGTAGTGACCGGCCTCCACGTACTTCTTGGCGTTATCCCAGGAGCCGCCGGAGTTGGACATGAACACCGCCAACAGGAAGCCGGAAGCGGTCGCCCCGCACAGCAGCCCGATGACGCCCGCAGGCCCCAGCAGCAGGCCCCCCACGATGGGCACGCCCACGGCGATGAGGGTGGGTACCACCATCTCTTTCAGGCTGGCTCTGGTACACAGGTCCACGCACCGGGCGAAGTCGGCGTCCGCGGTGCCCTGGATGATGCCGGGGATCTCCTTGAACTGTCGGCGGACCTCCAGCACCACGCTGTGGGCCGCCTTGCCCACGCTGCCCATGGTGATGGCCGCGAAGATGAAGGCCAGACAGGCGCCCACGAAGATGCCCACCAGCACCACCGGGTTCATGACGCTCATATCCAGCGCCATCTCCGGGGCCAGGGTCTCCACCTTCTCCACGTAGGAGGCGATCAGCGCCAGGGCCGTCAGGGCGGCGGAGCCGATGGCGAAACCCTTGCCGGTGGCGGCGGTGGTGTTGCCCAGGGAATCCAGGGCGTCGGTACGCTCGCGGACCACGGGGTCCAGGCCCGCCATCTGGGCGATGCCGCCGGCGTTGTCGGCCACGGGGCCGTAGGCGTCGGTGGCCAGGGTGATGCCCAGGGTGGACAGCATACCCACCGCCGCCAGGGCGATGCCGTACAGGCCCATGGCGTTCCGCGCGCCGTCCACAAGGCCCAGGCCGGAGACATAGTAGGCGATCAGGATGCACCCGCTGACGGTCAGCACCGGCAGCATGGTGGAGCGCATCCCCAGGCTCAGGCCGTCAATGACCAGGGTGGCGGTGCCGGTGACGGAGGAGGCCGCCAGGCTCTGGGTGGGCACGTAGGTATCGGAGGTGTAGTACTCGGTGAACCGTCCGATCAGCACGCCGGAGAAGAGCCCGGCGAGGATGGCCACGTACAGGCCGATGTAATCCTTCCCCAGCAGGAACCACACGATGGGGAACGCCGCTACGGCGATGATGACGGCGGAGGTGTTGGTGCCCCGGCGCAGGGCCTTCAGGAGGGTCATCTGGTCGGTGGACTCGCCGGTGCGGACCAGCAGGGAGCCGATGATGGAGGCTACGACGCCCACCGCCGCGATCAGCAGGGGCACTGCGAAGGCGCTGAGGTCATCCACGGACTCGATATACCCGAAGGCGATGACGCCCAGGGAGCAGGAGGAGATCAGGGAGCCCACGTAGGACTCGTACAGGTCCGCGCCCATACCGGCCACGTCGCCCACGTTGTCGCCCACGTTGTCGGCGATGGCGGCGGGGTTCCGGGGGTCATCCTCGGGGATGCCGGCCTCCACCTTGCCCACCAGGTCCGCGCCCACGTCGGCGGCCTTGGTGAAGATGCCGCCGCCCACACGGGCGAACAGGGCCATGGAGCTGGCGCCCATGCCGAAGGTCAGCATGGCGGAGGTGATGTCATTGAGGGGCAGGTGAAATACATACCTGAGCAGCAGGTACCAGCCGGAGATGTCCAGCAGGCCCAGGCCGACCACGGTGAAGCCCATGACCGTACCGGCGGAGAAGGCCACCTTCAGGCCGGAGTTCAGGCTCTCCCGGCAGGCGTTGGCGGTACGGGCGTTTGAGGCGGTGGCGATCTTCATGCCCACGAAACCGCTGAGGCCCGAGAAGAAGCCGCCGGAGATGAAAGCGAAGGGGACGAACCACGTCAGGAAGTGGAGCGCCGCCATCAGGCACAGGATCACGAACATGCAGGCAAAGAACACCAGGACCACGCTGTACTGCCTGCGCAGATAGGCGTTGGCGCCCTGACGGATAAAGGAAGCGATCTTTTTCATCCGGTCGGTGCCCTCCGAGAAAGACAGGGCGCGTTTCGCCATAAGGACGGCGAACAGCAGGGCGCAAATGGAACCGAGGGCAGAAAAAATGATAAAATACTGGTTCATAATTTTTTCTCCTTTTCTCTGAAATTTGATCTATCGTCACTCCCGGTTGCGCACCCGGGAGGCAGATCCCTCTCCCGCCTGTCAAAACACAGGCCCTTGGTGTTTCGAACCACTGATGGAGGAGCGTTTCACGCTTCCCGATCAGTGGTTCGAGTCGGTCTTCGCGGCCGGCCTACATCCGGCTCCTGTCAGAGGTGACAGAGCTGGTGTGGGGGTCCGCGCTGAGATCAGATATGAATTTCCGCAGGCGCTCGTCGGCGTGGCGTCCGCCGAAATCCGCTTTGAAGCGGATCTTGAAGCCAGTCTTCACCTCGTCTACGTGGAAGCTGTTGAGGAGGGCGTCCGCCTCCCCCGCCAGGGCATAGATCCTCTCCATGGTGCCCGCCACTTCCGTACAGGTCACGGAAAACAGATAGAGGGCATACCGGTTATGTACGATCTTCTTCTGGAGCCACTCAAAAACGATCAGCGTTACCAGGATACATACGCCGCCTACCACTGCCACCATGTAGTAGCCGCCGCCCACGGCGACGCCCAGGCAGCCCGTGGCCCAGATGCTGGCCGCAGTGGTGAGGCCCTTGATGCTGGGGCCCTCCCGCATGATGGTGCCCGCACCCAGGAAGCCGAGGCCGGTGATGACCTGGGCGCTCAGACGGGCAGGGTCCGGCGTAGCGCCGAAGGGCCGGTACTGCCAGAAGATCATCTGGCTGGTGGTCATCACCGCGCAGGCCCCCAGGGCCACCAGCATATGGGTGCGCATACCGGCAGGGCGATGGGTATACTCCCGCTCCGTACCGATGACCGCTCCCACCAGCATAGCCAGCAACATACGCAGTCCAATATCCAGCGGTGTCAGGGCCAGTGCGGATACGTCTACTACCGCTACAGGTGTTGTTGCCATAGAGTTTTACCTCCCAAATCAAGATGGGGACAGTATAAGGGCGGGGCCGCCCCATGTCAATGTGTTTTCTTCCCGAAACGGGTACGAAAGCGCGCCCCTCAGGCGGTATACTGGGTCCCCTTGCCCAGGGTCATGCACTCGTAGGCCTTCTGGATCTTGGCATAGTTGCCGTCCCGGTCCAGGGCGATACCACGGCCCACGCCGTCCACGACGCGGCCGCGGCCCAGCTTCGCGAGGCGCTCCTCCAGCGTCCGCAGCATGGCGGGAGCGCTTCCCGGCTCGGTGCTGCGCCCGTCGAAGATGATATGGAGGTCGATCTCCTCCACCCCTTCCGCCATTTCCACCAGCATCAGGGGATAGTCGATGCATCCGTGGCTGGACTTCTCCGTGAGGTAGGCCAGCAGGTGCAGAGGCTTATGGTTCTCCCGCGCGTTGGCGATGGCCTTCAAAAAGACAGGGTTGGTCTTGAAGGACCCGTCCTGGATGGCGCGGTCCATGCGCACGTCATCCTGGGCTACCACGCGGCCCGCGCCCAGATTGGAGTGTCCCGCCTCGGAGTTGCCGGGCTTCCCGGCCTGGAGGCCCACGTCCTCCCCGGAGGCGTGGAGCTTGCTGTTGGGATACTTCGCCAGCAGGCCGTCCCAGGCGGGGGTGTCAGCGGAGAAGATGGCATCCTTGTCGTCGGCGGTGCCGAAGCCCCAGCCGTCCAGGATGATGAGCATCATCTTTTTGTTGGTGAAGCCCGGGGTCTCGATGAGGGAGGCCCCCGTCATCTCCGCAGGCTGCTCCAGCCCCAGCACGCTCAGCACGGTGGGAGCCACATCGCCCAGACGGCCGTCATGAAGGGCGACGTCCCGTCCCTGGGGGTCCAGCACGATGAAGGGCACCAGGTTGGTGGTGTGGGCCACGTGGGGCTTCCCTTCCTTATTATATAGTGTCTCGATGTTGCCGTGGTCGGCGGTGACAGCCACCACATAGCCATGGTCCTTAGCGTACTCCGCCACCTTGCCTAGGTACTGGCTGACGGTGGCGGCGGCGGCCAGCTTGGCCTCCGAATTGGAGGTATGGCCGATGACGTCGCCGTTGGCGAAGTTGGTGAGGATGAACTCGTAGCCGCTGTCCACAGCCCCCATGACCTTCTCCGCCACCTCCGGCAGGCTCAGCTCCGGCTTCTGGTCAAAGGGGATGCCCTTGGGAGAGGGGACCCGCAGGTCGTCCTCGCCGGGGAAGGGCTGGTTCTCGCCGCCGTTGAAGAAGAAGGTCACATGGGCGTACTTCTCCGACTCGGCGCAGTGGAACTGCCGCAGCCCCGCCTCACCGATCACCTGAGCCAGAGGCTTCACCACCTTTTCAGGCGCAAAGGCGATGGGCAGATCCTTGAATTTCTCATGATACATGGTCATGATGACAAAGCTGAGGTCCTTCATATAGTCCCGCTCAAAATGGGGGAATGCGGGGTCCACGAAGGCGTCGGTCAGCTCGATCTCCCGCTCGCCTCTCCGGCAGCAGAAGACCACCTGATCTCCGTCCTTGATCTTGCCCACGGGGGCTCCGTTCCCGTCCACCAGAGCCAGGGGCTCCAGATAATAGTCGGTCTGACCGGCCTGATAAGCGGCCTCCACGGCCCTGGCCAGGGCCTCGCCGCCGATGATGCTGCTCATAGCGCTATCTCCTTTTCGCCGCAGGAGCGGCGTGATAAATTCAGATTCGATTGACTCCCGTCCGTCACTTGATCGCCGGGAAGATATCCAGCAGCTGCGCAAAATGGCTGATGAACCTATCCGGCTTGTTCTCCTCGGTGACCTCCTGGGGCTTCTTGCCGGGGTACTGCACCCCGATGGTCATGCCCAGTCCCGCGGCCTTGGCCCCCACGATGTCCCGGGCCAGGTTGTCGCCCACATAGCAGGTCCGCTTGGGATCGCTTCCGCACTCCTCCAGGGCGTAGTAGTAAATGGCCGGATGGGGCTTCCGGATGAGGCACACGGAGGACTGCTGCACGGTCTTGAAGTAGGGCCGCAGCTGGTCGTGGTCCAGCCACTCGTCCACCTCTTCCGTGCCCACCAGATCGCTGACGATACCCAGGGTGTATCCCCGGCTGTACAGCTCCTTGATGGTCTCAATGCCGCCGTCGGTGACCACACGCTCCCCCTTGGTCTTGCGGTAGGCGTAGGTCATCTCCGCCGCGGCCGCCTCCACCCGCTCCCGGGGGAAGTCATAGGCCAGCCAGCGGGTCCACAGCTCCTTGACCGGCGCCTCGCAGTAGAAAGTCAGCGCCCACTCCCGGTACTTGTCATACCGGGGCTCGATGACGTTTTTATAGAACTCCACAGGGTCCTCATCCACGCCCAGCAGGCGGGTGATGGTCTCCTTGGCCGCTCGCTGATAGGCCTCGTCCTTGCGGATGACCCGGAAGGTGTCCCCCAGGTCCACGAAAATGGTATCGATCTGCTTTTCCATATGTACCCAACCCCTTTCCTGTCACTGCAAAATGGGAAGGTCCAGAATATCCTTGAACTGATGCACGATATGATCGGGCCGGTTCTCATCGGTGATGGTCTTTTTCGCCAGCTTCTCGGGGCTGATGAACAGGATGTTGGCTCCGATGCCCGCCATCTTTGCTCCGGTGATATCCCGGCCCAGGTTGTCGGCCACGCTGACGCACTCCTCCGGCTCCAGCCCCAGCTCCTCACAGCCCAGACGGTAGATCTCCGGGTCCGGCTTGCGGATGTGGCACACGGAGGAGAGGACCACGGCGCCGAAATACTGGGTCAGTCCGTCCTCCCGGAGCCAGTCGGGGATCTCGTCCTCCCCGATGAGGTTGGAGATGATCCCCAGCCGGTAACCCCGCTCATAGAGGCCCCGAATCACCTGAAGTCCGCCGTCCACCACCCGGCGCTTGCCCTTGGCCTGCCGGTACTGGAAGGTCAGCTCATGGCAGACCTTTTCCAGCGCGCCGGACTCCATCTCCGGCAGCAGCCACTTGTGCCACAGCTCGAAGTCCCCGGCCTCCCGGTTCTCCGTCAGCGCCCAGTCCCGATAGGGCGCGTAGCGCGCCTCCACCATGTCGATAAAGTCCTTCACGTCCGCGCGGCCCACCAGCTCCGCCATGCGGGCTTTGGCCTTTTCCTGATGCTCGGGGTTCTCTTCGCAGATGCGCAGCGTCCCCCCCAGGTCGAAAAACACGCCTTTGATCTTCTTCATATCTCTTCTCCCCAGTCAGAAGTCGGAATATGTACCCCTCAGGCCCTGGGCGGGAACAGGTCCAGCAGCTCGGGAATGGCCTTGATCCGGTAGTCCGGCATCACGGTGGGGGCCTTGCCCTCCCGGTCGGCGGTGCCCGCGTCCTCGAAGAGGATCATACTGCCATAACCGGCGTCCACTGCGCCCTCCACGTCACGGACCGGGTTGTCGCCCACATAGGCGCAGTTCTCCGGCGCGGAGCCAATGCAGCGGGAGGCCAGCAGATAGATGGCGGGGTCCGGCTTCCGCAGCCGCACCTTGGAGGACAGGATCACCGTCTTGAAACAGTCAGCCACATTGTCATGGCACATCCAGTCGGGGATCTCCGTCTCGGTGATGGTGTTGGCGATGATGCCCAGCTTGTATCCCCGGTTGGTCAGCTCCCGGAGGGTCTCCTTCACGCCGTTGTGGGGCACCCGGCGGCCGTCGTGGTCCCGCCACAGACGGGTCAGGCGGGCCGCGTTGGGGGCGATGCGCTCCGCCGGGCAGTCTGGCAGCAGATATTGCAGCCACAGCTCCATCTCGGACACATCCAGGAGGGTGTCCTTGGCCCACTTCCGGTAGGCCTTCCAGTTCTTGGTCAGCTTTTCAAAGAACACGTCGTGAGGCTCCTGGGCGCCCACCAGCTCCATCAGCGCCTTGTCCGCCGCCGCGGCAAATTCCTCATCCTCCACTACATAGCGCAGCGTGGCGCCCACATCGAAGAAAATGGTATCAATGTTGCGGTTCATCATTGTTATTCCTCCTATGCTTCCCTATTCTATGGTTTTTCGTTCACTTTACGGATAATCTCCGGGATCTCCTCCAGCCCCTCGACGAGGCAGTCCGGCTCCAGTCCGGAGTGCTCCAGTCCCTTGTCCCGGTGGGCTGCCCCGGGGTTTTTGATCTGGATCATCAGCCGCCATCCGGCGTTCCGGGTCCCCATCACGTCACGGGAGAGGGTGTCGCCCACATAGGCCAGCTCCTCCGGCCCCAGGCCCAGCTCCCGTTCCGCCGCCCGGAAGATGTCCGCCGACGGCTTCCGGATGCCCGTGGCGCTGGAGAGTACGATGCAGTCCATATAGTTCCGCACCCCATACTCCTCCAAAAAGTGAGGGGCCACCGAGAGGGAGATGATATTGCTGATGAGCCCCAGCCTCATCCCCTGGGCTCGCAGCGCGTCCAGCGTCTCCTTTATATAAGGCCGCCGGATCACGCGCACCCGCTCGTAATCATAGAGGAAGCTCAGCTCCTCCGCGATGGGGCCCAGCCGCTCCCGGCCAATATCCCAGTCCCGCAGATACCAGTCGTTCCAGATTTCTGCCGGCGGCAGCTCCCGCAGGTCCTTCTCGGAGTGGCGCTTGTAGGCCTCTCCGTTTTCATGGAGCTTCCGTGCCAATTCCTCCGGCGCAGCATCCAGCGGGATACCGTAGTCCGCCAGCCGGTCCAGCAGCCGACGGGCAAACCACACGTCTCGTCCCTCCGGTGAGTCCGACACGTGCAGCGTGCCGCCCAGATCGAATAACACACCGCGTATCATGTCATTCATTCTCCCCTTTCACTCCGCTCCAAGAGGTTCAAACGTTTCCGCTTCTTAAGGTGTTTAGATTGTACCGCATTTCCGGAGCTTTGTCAACAACATTTCGCCCCTGTCCGCCGCAAAACGGGCTTCTCACCTCTGAAATGGCGGCTGTTTGCCATTATTCCGGCAACTTTCCCGGTTCTTTTTGAATCGTTTCCGGAAAACTTGCGTTCCCGCCTCCAAGGTCTTCCGGATATCTGCAATTTTTCGTCTTTTTAACGAATGGAACCCTATTAATATGTGCAAAATTACAGAAAATGATCGAAGCGCCTCAAATTGCCCTTGCAATTCTGTGCGTCAGGCTTTACAATAAATTCACGAAAAAATGTGCGGAATATTTTCGAAGCGGAGGCCATCTTATGAAGAATGTTACCATCAAAGACGTTGCAAAAGCGGCCGGCGTTTCCTACTCCACGGTTTCCCGCGCCCTGTCCGGCAGTCCGGAGATCAGCGTGGACACCCGGGAACGGATCCTCCAGGTATGCAAGGAGATGAATTATACGGCCAACACCGTGGCCCGGGCCATGGTGATGAAGAGCACCAAGCTGTTGGGATTGATCCTAACGGGGGTGAACAACCCTTTCATGTCAGACCTGGCCTACCACATCGACCGCCAGGCCCGGGCCAGGGGGTACAACATCATTCTGTGCAACTCCTCCCGGGATCTGGAGCAGGAGAAGGAGCTCTTTGAGCTGATGATCGGACGGCAGGTGGACGGCATCATCCTTGTCCCCTCCGGTCCGGAGAGCTATGAGAAGCTGCGCCCCTACCTGTCCCGCCTGCCCACGGTCTTTGTGGGCGAGAACCTGCGGGAGGTCCCGGAGAGCTACGTCTCCGTGGACAACTACCGGGGCGCGTACATGGGCGTGGAGTATCTCCACGGTCTGGGCCACCGGGACATCCTGTATTTTGGCCGCCGCCGGGGGAGCACCACCCATCAGCTCCGTTCCGAGGGCTACGCCGCCGCCTGCCAGGACCTTGGTCTGACCCCCCAGTACTGCAACAATACATTTCCGCTGACCTCCATTAAATATGGCTACCAGCTGGCCAAACAGCTTTTCGCCCAGGAGAGGAATTTCTCCGCCATCTTTGCCGCCACGGACACCAACGCCCTTGGCGTCATCCAGGCGGCGGAGGAGAGCGGCATCTGCATCCCGGAGGATATTTCCCTGCTGGGGTTTGATAATATCCGGTACAGCAGTCTGCCGAGGATACATTTGACGACTATTGAGCAGCCGATGAAGATGCTGGCTTCCGTGGCGGTGGATAGTCTTTTGGATAAGATACAGAGTGAGTTGGCGGGGTATACTCATCGGATACTTACGCCGACACTGATCGAACGGTCTACATGCAGGGCGGTGGATTGATCTTTCTCTGCCGCCGCTGCGCGGCGGCACGGGGCGTTTTCTATCTGCCACCCCGGGGGCTTCGCGCCCCCCGTGGGCCGCCTGCGGCGGCCTTAGCGCTAAAAGCGCCGCCTTGCGGCGCTTCACGGGACCCTGCGCCTACTTTTGGCCCGCGCCAAAAGTAGGCAAAAACGCGCCAGAACCAATGGTTCTGGACTCCTTTCTCGG
>ERZ808054.454-NODE-454-length-39796-cov-11.035449_pt1 | contig 39796 bp, 38 predicted proteins | sample MGYA00380201_ERZ808054 | MGnify/ENA primary metagenome ERZ808054 (study PRJEB31490, sample SAMN06133419) | mouse gut metagenome | isolation source: Z5_2 | host: mice | place: China: Chengdu | collected 2015-05 ...
GAGGCTTGAAACGATATGATATGCCGTCCCCTATGCCGCTCCCTCCCCCGAGTCACTGCCGTGCTGTCATGCCCGGATGCGATCGGCACCCCTTGACCTGCTCACACTGTGGCGGAACGGTTACTCTCATTCTACGCGCTAAAATGGTCCCCAGTGGATTGCTACGGCGATTATGAGGAAGGTCCAGCCTACCAGGTAGATTGCGGCTACCAGGCGGAGGGCGAATTTGAACCATTTTTCGAAGGGGATGTGGGCAAGGGCGCAGACTGCCATCAGAAAGCCCACGGTGGGGTACATGATGTTGGTGACGCCGTCTCCGATCTGGAAAGCCAGAATGGAGGTCTGTTTGGTCATTCCCAGAAGGTCTCCTATGGGAAACATAATGGGCATGGTTGCGGCTGCCTGACCGGAACCGGAGGGAATTAGGAAATTAATTGCTCCGTGTACCAGGGTCATGAACAGCGCTGCTATGACTGTGGGCATGCCGGCAAGTGGCGCCGTGACGGCTTGTATAATTGTGTCCGCAATGTGTCCGTTTTCCAACACAATCTGAATGGCACGGGCAATGCCGATGCACATGACGCCGAAAACCATATCGGAAGCCCCTTTTAAAAAGCATTCTATAATTTTTTCTGAACGGAAACCTGCCGCTAATCCTGCCGCGATTCCGCCGGCGATGAACACTGCCGTCATTTCATCAATATACCATCCGTACTGTGTACAGCCTATAATCGTAATGGCAAAGATGGCAGTCAGGCATAAGAGCACTGCCACATGCCGTTTCGTCACTTTGCATTGGCTAAAGTCTTTTGTAAACTCCAGTTCTCCAACATCCATTCCGTAAACCAGGCTCTTTTCCGGGGACTTCTTGATTTTTTTCGCGTAGGCACTGGTCACCATGCATACTGCCGCCGTGGAACAGAGCCAGAAGACGGTGCGAAGCCCCATTCCAGAAAAGAGGGGAAGCCCTGAAATCGCATCGCAGGTGCCGATTGTGGATGCATTGATCGGCGCTGTGGCAAACCCGATTGCTCCGCCAAGCACCATCGCCGCTCCCGTCACGGCGTCAAATCCCATTCCCAGCGCCACTGCCACCGTGATTACGGTAAAGGGCACGTGTACCTCCGGTCCAATGAAAATCCCCATAATGCTGAAAAGGAACGTGACTGCCCATATCACGATTGTGCCGCTGCTTTTTTTCTTCCTTATTTTATGAAGCACTGTTCCCAGTACATTTTCAATGGCGCCGCTTTCCGTCATGACCCGGAAGGCGCCTGCGGAGAAGAGAATCATCGCAATAATGCCTGCAGATGCCGCAAATCCCTGGGGAATTGCCTTGAACATTCCAAGAATACGCACAGGAGACTGCTCCACCTTATGGTAAGAGCCTGCCACCACGATTTTTTGCGTAGTCCCCTCCACCTGTGTCCGATCAAACTCCCCCGCCGGAACTACATACGTCAGTATCGTACACAATACAATCATAATCATCAGCAAAACAAAAACGTGAGGAACCTTCCGATACCACTTCTTTCCTTCCTCTTTTTCTCTGCCCGAACCATCACCCATAATAAAACCTCCATTTAAGCGGCCGTATCTTCCTGCGCCCAGATACGGCTTGATTGCACTTTCCAGAAAATCGGGTGTGTTTGAAATACAACATTTTTCAATACGAATTATATCATTTATTTATATTTCGGTCAATGAGTTTTGTTTTTTGTGATAACTATTTTTGTTTTCTCAAATTTTTCCTTTTCTCTTCTTTGTATCTGCATAATAATTCATAAGCAATACCACGACTAAAAATAGTCCCCAAATCAAGTTCTTTACATATGAGGTGGAAGCCAGATTCAAGATGTTCAGCCCTGTAGACAGCACTTGCAAAGAAAGAACCGCCATCACAACACCTCCAACACTCCCTATGCCTCCCTTAGGGCTTACCCCTCCCAGTACGACAGCCAAAATCGCCTGCAGCTGATAGATGAGCCCATAATCCATTTTGGCTGACATGGAGCGGCTCGTCATAATGATACCCGCAAGGGAAGACAATACACCGCTGAGCAGATAAGCTGTTATGATAACGAAATGATTGTTTATACCGCTGAACTGTGCTGCTCTGGCATTAGAGCCCACCAAGAACATCTTCATACCGAGTTTTGTGCGTTTTTGTATAACATAAGCGATGCATGCAGCCAACAAAAAAATTACGATGATAATCGGTATGATGCCAAATAAAGTGCTCTTTCCTATGAGAGCATATTCCTCCGGCAGTCCTTGTAAGGATGCCCCCTTCGTCAGCACGGTAGATATGCCGTTAAAAATAGACATACTTGACAAAGTCGCAAGCATCGGCGGAATGCCCACCACCGCCACCGAAACTCCATTAAAAATCCCGCAGACGGCGCCTACCGCCAGTGCAATACAGATTCCCTGCACGACCACCCTTAAGTTTTCTGTTCCCCCTGCATTTGCGATCATATAGCGCAGCATGAACTGACTTGCAATGATACTGGAAAGATTGCCTATACTGACGATCGAAAGATCTATACCGCCTAAAATCATTGCAAACATCATGGCAAGTGCATATATTCCAAATTCAGGCAGTTGAACCATCATCGACTGCATTGTGCCCAGACGCAAAAAGGTACCGGGCATCAAAACAGACATAAGTACAAAAAAGCCAAAGAATATGGCAATCAGGATACACAGCTGACTGTTATTTTTTATTTTGCCCTTTTTCAATCTCATTAACATTTCCTTCCTTTCTTTTGCAAATCCTGTCCATCGATTTCGTGGACCTGCTTATCTCTGATCTTCCCTTTGTATGCAATCACTGCTGCATAGAGATACATGGCAATTCCTAAAACAAGGGTCTTCCAATAGGAAGAAATTCCCACTAAGATAAGGCTGTTGTTTATAACCGTGAAAAAAGCAAGACCTAAGATCAAGCCGAAGATGGAGCCTTTTCCTCCATTGATATCGATGCCCCCCAGAACGACAATCGATATGATCGTCATCTCAAGCCCAATCAGGGACGCCGGATTTCCCTGACGTATCATGATCGTATAGACAGCGCCTCCTAATGCAGCAATCGTTCCCGATGCTCCATATACAAGAAATTGCAGCAGCTTCACGTTAAATCCGACCCGCACCGCAGAACTTTTGCTTCCGCCTATCGCAAATATTCCCCTGCCGGCAAACGTATACCGCAGCACTAAAAAGGCGAGCAGCAGCACAAACGCAAGAATCAGGAAGTAAACCGGAAATATGTAAGACATCCCGTTTTCATCCACCACGGTAAACAGACCTGCCTTGGAAAATGCATTGATATATTCAGGAAGAAAGGTCAAACGCTTGCTTCCGAAAAAGGTATATTGAATCCCATAATAGATGCTTTGTGTGGCTAACGTTACGATCAAAGGCGGGAAATCAAATAGCGCAATAAAAAATCCATTGACCAGCCCCAGCAACATTCCTATCAAACATGAAATCAAGAAAAATAGCAATAGATTCCCTTCGTTATTGCCATTGGTAAACACAAGCAGTGTGACATAAGTGCTCAAAGTCGCAATTGCCGGGAATGAAATATCGATACCGCCTGAAACGATCACGATCATGATTCCTATGGCAAAAATGCCGTAAGGAATTGCCGTCCTAAGCAGATCCACCATATTTCCCAAAGAAAAAAATACGCTGTTCATTCCTCCGATGGTCATGCAGATTACGAATAAGATCGTAAATAAATAAAATTCATTTTTTGCAAGTATTTTTTTCATCCCATCAAACCTCCTGTGCCCTGATCTTTGCGTATAGTTCCGGCTCAGTGATATGATCCGTAAGAATTTCTTCTGTAATCCTGCCGCTTCTCATAAGCAAAATGCGGTTACAGCACATCATGATCTCCGAAACATCATCCGAAACCAAAATAATACTCATTCCTTGGCGCGCAAGAGACTTTACCATTTCAATGATATCTGTCTTGGCGCCTATATCCACCCCCACTGTGGGACCGTTCAGAATCAGTACCTTGGGCTCTATCGCCAGCCATTTGGCGATTACCACCTTCTGCTGGTTTCCCCCCGACAAAGAATGCGCCAAAAGCTCATCGGAAGAGGTCTTGATATGAAGTGTCTCTATCCACTGCAGCGCCAAGGCTTTTATTGATGAAGCCTTTAACATGCCTATCCTATTGCTTATCTTATCCAGCACCGTGACTGCAATATTTTTGCCTATGGGCTGACTTAAAAATAAGCCTTCCGTCAACCGGTCTTCCGGCACATAGGCAATTCCGTTTGATACAGCGCTTCTCACACTGCCCAGCTTTACCTTTTTTCCCTCCAGCAGTATCTCACCGGAATCGATTTTGTGTATACCGAATAATGCATTCGCCAGAGCTGTCCGCCCCGACCCCAAAAGACCGGTGATTCCCACGATCTCACATTCCTTTATGCCAAAGGAAACATCCGTAAATCCACCTTTTTGCGTGATATGCTTTACCTCCAAAGTTGTTTTGGCGCCTGCGCTTTGGGGACCTCCATAAGATGTGCTGTCAAGCCTTCGTCCTGTCATATGATATATGATATCTTCTTTTGTGAAATCCGAAATACTGCCGTCTGCCACCTTCTCCCCATTGCGCATAATGACAATCTCCTGGGACAGCTGCATTACCTCATCCAACTTGTGGCTGACAAATATAATGGAAATACCGGATGCATTCAAGCGTTTTACCACCGCAAACAGTGCATCGACCTCACGTTTCGTAAGCGCCGTGGTCGGTTCATCCATGATCAGAAGCCTTGCATCATGGGCAATCGCCCTTGAAATTGCAATCAACTGCCTGTTGGCGACGGATAAGCGTTCGACCGTTTCATCAAGGGGCAGCGTAATGCCCAGCTTATCCAGCGCAAGCTGTGCCTGCCGGTAGATCCTCTTCCAATTCACTGCTTTTCTCTTCTGGGTAATTTCCGTATTGACAGAAATATTTTCTGCTACGGTCAGATTTGGAAAAACCGAAAAATCCTGATAGATGACCTCTATACCATTTTTGATTGCCTCCTTGGGCGTCATATGCTTTACCAATTTTCCGTCTAGCTCTATCTTCCCTTGGTCAGGCGCATAAACACCTGAAATAATTTTGATCAAGGTAGATTTGCCACACCCGTTTTCACCCATGAGGCAGTAGATTTTTCCGGGTCTTATTTCTAAGTCAATTCCTTTCAAAGCCACGACACCGGCAAAGGATTTGCCTATATTCGTCAATTTAATGAAAGAACTGTCTGTGTTCATTTTTTCCTCCATAAACGCTTTTATTTACACCTCCTGCTGCAATATAATCAATCCCTATAGAAGAAACCGGAAGGAATCCTTTTACCTGCGGATTCCTTCCGGACCTCACAGCTTAAAATGGATACAGGGAAACGTCGTCTCCTGCAAAAATGCCAAGCATATCGCTTCCAACTAAGTATCTGCCATCCCTCACTGTACACTGATTATATCCGTCAATGCCAAGGTCCACTCCTTCCGGAAATTCCGTCGTACCGTCCATGACCATCTTTGCCAGTATGCACATTGCATATCCTGCATTGGCAGGATCCCACAAACCGATCATAGAAATACTTCCGTTATTTAAATATTGTGCCGCGTCATTCGGTGACGTACAGCCGGTAGCTGCGACTTTTCCTGCCAGACCTTTATTCTCGATTGCCAGTCCTGCTCCAATCACGTCGGCAGAACCTGTCCCCATAATTCCTTTCAGTTCAGGATAGGTCTTAAACAATTCTTCACAAATACTCTGCGCCTGATTCACGTCTGCCTTTGTCTCTGTCTTTTCGCTCACCAGCGTCATGTCCGGATAGTTTTCTTTCTGGTATGCCACTGCGGCATCCAGCCATGCATTGTGATTTGCATTTGTCAATTCCTCGATGATCGTCGCATATTCGCCTTCATATCCCATGCTTTCTGCCAGACTCTGCATGAAAAATTCTCCGAAAGCCTGATCGGTAAACGCCTCGATATCCGCATCTGTACTATTTAAATTAGCCGCCTCATGGCTTATGACCACGATTCCCTCATCACGGGCTTTCTGCAGGACCGTCTCAACTGCTTCCGCAGAATTAGGGACAATTCCGATCACGTCAACCTTCTGCGCAATCAAGTCTTCTATGATAGCCACCTGCTGGGATGCATCCGGTGTACTCGGCGCATACAGGTTAATGGTACATCCGTTTTCTTCTGCATATTTCTGCAGTCCTTCATTCAGACGGTCAAACCACGGAACATCCACTTTCACTACCACTCCCATGGTAAACCCTTCGCTTGCTGCTGTTTCCGCCCCGTCCCCTGTTCCGGTCTGTGCTTCGCCTGCATCACTCTCCTCGCTTTTTGCCTCGGGCGCAGCTGCCGTTTGGGACACATCTTGGTTATCGTTGTTTTGCGCCCCGCACGCTGTAACGGATAGCAGAATGGCAAATGTTAAAATAATTGATGTCAGCTTTTTCATATGTTTTCTTCCTTTCTCTTTTATGTCATTTCAATTTGTTTTACTTACAAAAACGTTCCACGATGAAATTCGTAAAATCTTCACTGCGGACGTCCAATGCCACATGGCAGTTAGGCGGAAGCTTCTTGGGAACCGTACGTAAGATATCATCCCGTATAATCAGATCCCGCGGAATAAAAGTGGGACCAAATTCAATATCAATGTGCAGATCATACAAATCTACAAAGGTCCGATCCACCAGAACCGCAACGCAGAGAGGATCGTGCATCCAAAGGTCGGTATGTTCTGTGGGCACTCCGCCGCTGATATACAGCATCTTTTCCTGCTCCGGCCATGCCTCTAACATACGCCACGCCGCTTTGGCAATAGGTCTTTCACTCTTTTTAAGGATTTCAACGTCCTTTGGCGGAACCGGGACCTTTAATGTCACATCGATGGGAATCATGGTAAAGTTCAGCCCCGCATCAAATACAATTTTCGTCGCGGTCTTGTCACAATTGAAATTGTATTCTTCTATCGGCGACCTTGTGATTCCCATCTTATCCACAACAGGAACCACCACGCCCCCCATGGAAATCACTTCCTTAATATTCTCCGCAATGCGCGGTTCCTTTACGATTGCTATCGCCAGATTGCTTAATGCGCCCAGTGTGATCACCGTCACTTCCCCTGGATTTGCCATCACCGTATCGATAATGAAATCAACGGCATGCTTTTTTTCCGGTGCAAGAGCCGGGTCCGTCCAGTCACCCTCGTCCATAATTCCGCCGCCCTCATAGCCATACCAGACCGTGCCGCTTCCATCGATGGGCTTGCTGATCCCCGCACATACGGGAATATCCTGCTTTCCTGCAATCTTTAACACCTTCTTGGCAATCCTGGCACGTTCATACGCATTTGACCAGACAGTAGTCACGCCAAGTAATTCGATTTCTTCGCTCTGGCAGGCAAGAAGCAGTGCAAATGCATCATCAAAATCTGTTCCCACATCCGTATCAATGATCAGTTTTTTCTTTTCCATCTTTTTCTCCCTTCGCCTTGCTTTTTTATCCGCTTTTCAGTTCTATGCAACCGGTTACATCTTGCAATAAAAAATATATGTAACCGCTTACATTTGTCAAAATATTATATTACTTTCACATTCATGTCAATAACATTTGCTCAATTATTTGCATTTTGTTAATAATGCTTGTTTTGATATGTCTTTTTTATATACTATTCACAGTGCTGCTTTACACATCCTCATTTTCTTTCTCAAATGCTTTGCGTATAAATTTCAAGGATTCCTCTGCTTCCCGGTCCAATATCTGCTCTGAACAATCCTCCTTCAAGTTCCTCCAGATGCGGATATCCTGCCCCACTTCGCCCCCGCATATGACAAAAGGCTCCATGACCACGGTTCCTGTATAGTTGATTTTCTGCAGTGCTTTCCCTATTTGGGTCCATGGGATGATTCTCCCCTGCCCCGGAAGCTTCCGGTTATTTTCCCCGATATGAAAATGTCCCAGTTTCCTTCCTGCAGATAGAACCGCGTCTTCCAGCGAATCCTCCTCTATATTCATGTGATAAGTATCCAGCATAATCTTTACGTTTTCCGCGTCTACCTCGTTTACATAGTCACGGCATTCCTTTACTGTGTTGATCAGATATCCTTCATGGCGGTTCAACGCTTCCATATCCAGCTCGATTTCATACTCTTCTGCCAGCTTTGCCAGCTTGCGCATATTCCTGATGCTGCGTTCCAGACCGCCCTTTTTATCCGGCTTTTTGGAATAGTCTGCCGGCCAGCTCGCATATAAGCCTCCACCAACCTGATGGATCCCTAAGATTTTCAAGATTGGAAAGGTGTCCTTCCAAAATTGAAACGCCCTCTTCACAATATCCGGATTTTCCGAAGAAATATCTTCATCCGGTCTGGGACCATATCCCGCAGTCAGAGAAATTCCCTCCTTATCCTTGCACTCCTTTAATTTTAGAATCGCTTCTCCAGGCAGATCTTTCAAGCCCGCACAGGAAATCTCCAGAATATCAAATCCCAGCCTTTTTACTTTTTCCACATACTTCAAATAGTCTGCGCCCCATTGCCTTTCCCAATAGGCATAATAAATTCCATATTGCACAATACATTCTCCTCTCGTATATTATTTGTTACCGGTTACATTTGAAGGCATAAAAAATTTCTCCTTGTAAAACCTATAACCTACCGCCGCCTCCTTTCATTTCAGTATAGTGGGTTCCGCTTTTCATTTGCAACCGGTTACATTCGCATTGAAAAATTATTCTGGAACCTATATCTTCCAGAATACATTTTTAAATATGCTAAATATGTTTAATGACTAATTTAGGCTCAATAATATATTTAGTCCTCGGCTGATCAGGATTTTGAATCCTTTGAAGCAGCAGTTCCGCCGCCTTCTTTCCCATGGAATAGACGCTTCTCTCTATATAATTGAAATTGATGTCAAAAAACTCTAATGCTCTTATTTTATCAAATCCAATGCAGGCAATCTCGCCCTCGCCGATACCTTTTTCCTTCTTTGCCCTGAAAAATCCCATTGTGGTATTATTGTTGCAAGTCAGGACCGCTGTCGGTCTTTCATCAAGTGCAAGACACTGCCGGCTCAGCTGGTAAGCCTTTTTTTCCGTATAATCTCCTAGGAATATGTATTTTTCTTTTAACTCTATATTATGTTCTTTCAAGGCTCTTTCGTATCCGCGCTGCCTTTCTCTCGCTAAGACCCTGTCAAGACGTGCATTGATAATCGCTATCTTCCTGTGCCCCGATTCGATCAGCGCCTCTGTTGCTTTGTACGCCGCCAGCTCGTTATCAAAGAATACGCCGTCTGCATTTTGGAGGAACTCCAGCTCCCTGTCCACCACAACGACAGGCGCGTCTAAAGCTTGCAGCCATTTCTTCAGCATACTCTGCTCCTCGTCACCGCTGTAATCGATTGCCGGTGTATAGATGAGCCCCTTTATCCCGTTCTGCCTTAATATTGCTAAAGCTTTGCCATCCTTTTCTTTTTTATCACCGGAATTAAAGCACATCACGGTAAGTCCCGCCTGTTCCATTGTGTCCATAATTCCCCTCAGCATTTCGCCGAAAAACGGATTATCTATCTCCGGAATAATTACTCCTATCGTGGATGATTCTCTTTTAGATAAATTTCTTGCGATGGTAGACGGCACGTAATTGTATCTTTCAATCAGTTCCATAATTCTCTGACGGGTATTGTCATCCACCAGATTGGAATTATTTATCACTCTGGAAACGGTCGTCTTAGATACCTTCGCCTCTTTCGCAATATCTCCTATTGTAGTCATATTTCTCCCTGCACATATTATCAAGTACAATGGTTATGATAATTTATTTCAATTTCTTTTTCAATACAAGAATCTTACAAAATGAGTCTGTCATTTTTATGCATTTTCCCAAAACAAGCTTTTTATTTGTTAATATATAACACAAAGGAGCGTGCTGTGTCAACACGCTCCCTGCCGTTAATAACCTAAGATATTTTACTGTCTCACCTTAATATGCACTTCCCGAAGCTGCTGTTCCGTCACTTCATTCGGCGCCCCGCACATCAGATCCTGTGCCGTTCCGCTCATGGGGAAGGGAATAATCTCCCTGATGTTTTCCTCATTGCGCAGCAACATGATCATGCGGTCCACACCGGGCGCCATGCCTGCATGCGGGGGTGCTCCGAACTGGAACGCATTGTAGAGCGCGCCAAACTTCTGCTTCAACACCTCTTCATCATAGCCTGCAATCTCAAATGCCTTGACCATGATATCCAAATTATGATTACGCACCGCTCCGGAGGACAGTTCCACGCCGTTGCAGACGATATCATACTGGTATGCCAGAATTTCAAGGGGATCCTTGGTGTTGAGCGCCTCAAGACCGCCCTGGGGCATGGAGAATGGATTGTGGGTAAATCCAATCTTCTTGGTCTCCTCATCCTTCTCGAACATGGGGAAGTCATTGATAAAACAAAAACGGTATGCATTCTTCTCACAAATATCAAGACGCTTCCCAAGTTCACTGCGGATCTGCCCTGCAAAACTTGCCGCACGTTCCTCCTTATCCGCAATAAAGAAAATGGTATCTTCCTTCTCAAGACCTGCCAGCTGTCTCATTTCCGCCTTCAATTCATCGGGAATGAATTTGTCAATAGGTCCCTTGTAAGATAAATCTTCCTGCACTTCCAGATAGCCAAGCCCGCCCATGCCGATTTCTGTGGCAAACTTCAGCATCTTTTCATGGAAGCCCTTGGACTGGTGTCCGTGAATCTTGATTGCCCTCACCGTCTTATTCTGGAACGGTTTAAAGGTACAGCGGTTAAAGAACTCGGATAAATCAATGATACGCAAAGGATTGCGCAAATCCGGCTTATCCGTTCCGAACTCCAGCATTGCCTGCTTATAACTGATTACCGGATAAGGCGCTTTTGTTACTTCATATCCTTCCGGCGCAAATTTTTCAAACGTCGCAGTCAGCACTTCTTCCCCGACACGGAACACATCCTCCTGAGTGGCAAAGCTCATCTCAAAGTCCAGCTGGTAAAACTCGCCGGGAGAACGGTCTGCCCTTGCATCCTCATCCCTAAAGCAGGGCGCAATCTGGAAATACTTATCCACCCCTGACACCATGAGCAGCTGCTTATACTGCTGGGGCGCCTGGGGCAGGGCATAAAATTTTCCTTTGTAATGTCTGGACGGCACGATATAGTCTCTTGCACCTTCCGGTGAAGATGCGCACAGAATCGGCGTCTGCACCTCCATAAATCCCATTTCCGTCATTTTTTCACGAAGATACCTGATCACATTGGAACGGAAGATCATATTGTCCATCACCTTGCGGTTGCGAAGGTCAAGGAAACGATATTTAAGGCGCAAATCCTCTCTGATTTCCTTGGATGTTGCAACCTCAAAAGGCAGCTGCCTGTACACCTTTCCAAGCACCTCCACGCCGTGCGCTTCCAGCTCAATGGTTCCTGTGGGAATCTTGGGATTGTAGGTCTCCTCATCCCGTTTTTCAATTTCACCTGTAATGCTGATACAGTCTTCCTTATTAATTCCTTTTAAAAGAGAAGTATCTCTCATTACAATCTGGAGCACGCCGTACATATCTCTTAAATCAATAAAAGACACGCCTCCGTGGTCACGGATGTTCTCCACCCATCCTGCCACCTTCATTTCCTTTCCGATATCCTGCTCGGAAATCTGATTTAAAGTACGTTCACGATACAATGTTGATAATTCCATGTTCTCCTCCATTTCTAAAAATACAAATTATGATTACTTTAAACAACGGTGGACACTTCGCACACTTTCCTATGAAACGAAAAAAGCCCTGAATTGATCTGAGAAATCAATTCAGGACGAATCAAACAATCCGCGGTGCCACCTGATTTACTGCCATGCAGTCGCTTAACCAATTTTCATTTGCAGCTGGTAAAGTTGTTTTTCATATAGATTCATTCTGCCGGCTTTCCACCATCCCGGCTCTCTGGAAGCGATAATCCATACTACTTCTCTTCGTCGTCGCTGATTACACTGATATCATAATGTAGAAAGAAGTATTTGTCAATTCAAATTTAAGGATGTATGCGTTTGTTTTGGGTGTTGGCAAATGGACGCGCAGACGGAAATTTACCATCTGTGCGGTTGGAATTGCGGTTCACGGTCCAATCATCCTTCCAGCCCATAGCTTAAAATCTTCCATCCCTGCCCGGTCTTTTCCACTTCCATGCTAAGATAGCTGTATGCGTCATCCATCTCCATATTCCCGCTAAATTCATAGGATACATAGCAGACCACTCCCACAGGTACATTCCCCTCGGGCACTCCGGAAAGATAAAGTTCCTCAATTTCCTCCGCCCTTTCCGGGTATGGATAAAAGTCCGGATTTCCTTCAAATCCTTCCGCCAGATATCCGCGGAGCGCCTCTTCATCGTTTTTGAAATAAGCCTCCGCAAAAGCCTCGATTATCTGCCGCATAGCCATCCCATCTTCAGAAAGCTCTCCGCTGTTTTCCGGTCCCATCCCGTTTGCATATGGGTCAAGACTTATGGTCCCGTAGTCTTCAAAAAACATTTTTCCTTTTGCCACAGCGCATTTTCTGTATAGGCTTCCCATATTCTTGTCGGTTTCAAACCGGTATACCTTTTCCGCCTTCCCTTCTCCCCATCTGGGAACCCGCATCAGATAGACTTCATGTACGCTGATTCCTTCCTGATCCCTGCCCAGATATCTTTTGGATGTAAAGTAAAGGTAATCCCGGTCATAATTGGCTAACTGGATTTCCTTTCGTTCCCTGCCATCCTCCTCCCAGATCTTCTGCCGGGTTTGGGTCTCATAATCCACATACCAGATAGACGAACGCTCATCAGGCAGATAATACACACCGGTTTCTGTCACCAAAACCGGATAAGCAGCAATGGTATCACACAAAAACTCATAATTCCCATCCGGCTTTTTCAAGTAAATGCTGGAAAGCAGCTCGTCTTTGTACTTCATGACCACCTGATTTTCATTTAACATTTTTTGACTTGCTGCCAGGTCAATAACTCCCCGGTACATACCGTTAGCCTTTTCCATAAGCTCCTCATATTCCTCAGAGCCAATCGCCACCTCATTATTATATACCTTCTGCAGTAACTCCCAATAATCATTATCTTCTTTATAAAGGAAATCCTCCGCATCCGCATCCAGTGTCTTAACAGCCCTGCCATCTTCGTCCAGCTCAAATCCCAACTTTGTACCGACATACCCGCTTGTCACATAAAGCTTTCCGTCAATAACCGTGATATCATAAAGGGCATCGTACATCTGGCTGAACAGAGCAAGCACATCCTCCACCTCATAAGTGGCAAGGTTCATCCGGTAAATGCGGGCACTATTTTCTTCCTGCCCGCCGGCTTCAAAGGAACCGCAAAAATAAAGACCGTCCTGATCAATTTCCATTCCTCTTCTCAGCTCATAGGGATTCGCATAGAGCAGTTCTTCCCTCTTCCCATCCCTCGACAAACGGTAAATTCCATCCTGCCTTGCGATAAAAAGTTCATCACCATACTGCCGGATCATTTCATTGTACACATGATTCGGATCATAAGGAACACTATTTTCCTGCAAAGCCTCCGCCTCTTTTTCCTCCTGTCCTTGCTCCAGATCACCCTGCGTCCCGTGTTCGGTGCCCTGCCCGTCCTGCTGCTCTCCCGCAGTATCTTCGTTTGACTTGTACCCACAGGAAATCATCAGCCCCATAGCCGCCAGCAAAATACCGGCTGCAACAATACCTGCCGATCCCTTTTTCCTTCTTCTTGTATCCAGCATATGATCAATCCTTACTTTCATCTGCTTTTTGCTTTCCCCAAACCCAGTGGAAAAGGCGCATGAACTCCCTTTTTCCCCTGCAAAGGAAAGCATCATCCTGGCGTAAGTTTCCCGCTGCTTCCCGTCACAGCCAGAAAGCACATATTCGTCACAGGCAAGTTCCAGCTCATAAAAGAACTGCTTTTTCATCATCCAGACAAAAGGGTTAAACCAGTTGATACACCAAGCGAACATCATCAACAGTTTCAGCCACAGATCCTTATGGATATAGTGGCACAACTCATGAGCCACTATAAGCTCCAATTCCTTCTCCTCCCATTCCTTTTTACCTGTCAAAGCGACAGATAAAATCAGCCTTGGCGAAAAAATTCCCACAAGCATAGGGCTTTTCGCCGTCCGACTCTGATAAACAGGAATAACTGCTTTTCCCGTGAGCCTCTCCTCCAGCCTCCTCACCTGCCGCTTCGTGGCAATGTCCGTGACCGGGATCAGGTTTTTCCGATAGTTTACCCAAAAACAGAGAAATCCAATCAGGCAGTAAAAAAGACAGATTGCTGCCCCTGCCAGCCAAAGTGAAAACAGCATACTGGATACTCCTATTGCTCCTGCCATTCCAACCGTTCCGGCTTCCTTCTCCGTCCCAATCCCTTCCGGTATGACAATTCCCGGATAGCCATTATGCCCTTCCCCGTTTCCCATTTCAGAAGTCTCTTCGCCTTTTCCTTCCACCATGCCGCCAAACTGCCCGTTTACTGCCGCAGGTTCAACATTCACGACTGCACCACTTTCTGCAGCAGGTTCAATTCCTGGTGCAGATTCAATTCCTGCTGCCGCACCATTTCCTGCAACAGGTTCAGTGCCTACGACTGCACCGCTTTCTGCCCGTCCGGTCTCTTCCTGCATCAGTTCCGGCAAATCAAGCAGCCGGATTGGAGCAGAGGACAGGGAAAAATTGTAAGGAATAACAAGCCGCAGGACCAAAAGAACCCACACCAGCTTCATCCATCCGGCGCCGTAACGCTTCCGCAGCTTTTCGGAAAATAAAAACAAGAAAAGGAAAATAACAGAAACTACAATATTAATTTCAAGAACATCAAAAAATATCCCCATCAAACCTGCCTCTCCTTCCGCTTTTCGCTGATATATTCTTCCAGTTCCTTTAAATCTTCCCCAGACAGGCTGTTGCCGTCGTATAGCGCCGCCAGGAAGTTTTTGGCGGAATTTTGATAAAGGCGATTTAAAATATTCCGGCTCTCCGCCCGCATATAGTCCTCACGCATAACTAGCGCAAGATACACATTATTTTTCCCCTCTTTACGCACTTCAAGGAATCCCTTTTCCTGCAGCCGGGAAAGGAAAGAAAGAACCGTAGTGGGAGACAGCTTTCTCCCCTTCTCCATCCTCTCCTCAATGTCAAACCTGGTCACGGGCTTATCATAATCCCATATAATCATCATAATTTCCAATTCCGAATCCGGTAAGCGTTTCATCCTTATCCTCCAATCCTTCCTCAGATCATATTCGGCAATTGCCAAATATGATCTCATTCTACAACTGCCGAATATATTTGTCAATATGTATACCGCGGGAAAGAATTAGTGCTAACAGCCGTACGAAGGTGCAGTGGTTCCCTCTGTAACCGTTCAGCCTGCAAGGGCAGGACAGCAGTGGCACGGGCGGAGTGCGGACCGGTACAGGGGGACGCATATCATATCGTTTCAAGTCTCTGCGAAAAATCGGCAATTTCACTTACAGAATGTTAGATCCCCAGGGGGAAATCGCCATGGAAGGCGATTTCAGGAGTCGCGCGGCACGGATGCCGCTGACTCCGACCCGTCCGCCCTGAAAGACCTAAGCACATTCTGTTAGTGAAATCCGATTTTGAGAGGAGACTTGAAACGATATGATATGCGCTCCCCTGTACCGTCCGTGCTCCGCCCGTGTCACTGCTGTCCTGCCCTTGCAGGCTGAACGGTTACCCTCCCACTCTTTTATGCAGAAACCTCTTGGAAAAATGCCCCTTCTCATGTATAATAAGAATCGACATTTAACATTTTATATCAATAATAATACATAAGGGAAAGTGAGTTACGACATGGAAAACTTGAAACAAAACAAATGGGTACGTGCTGCCATACCCGCACTATTGCTTCACTGCAGCATTGGTACAGTTTACTGCTGGTCCATTTTCAGTCAGGAAATCGCCGATTATATCGGATTTTCCAAAGGCGCTACCGAGTGGGCTTTTAGTTTTGCCATTTTCTTCCTCGGTATGTCAGCTGCCTTCCTTGGCAACATCGTAGAAAAGGACATTCACAAGTCCTCTCTGATTGCTGCCATATGCTTTGCCGCCGGAATGGCGGGCACTGGCTTCTTTATCTGGTACGGCGGCGCACATAAGGGCAGCATCCTTGCACTGATCGGTATCTATGTATGCTACGGTTTCATTATGGGAATCGGTCTGGGTACTGGCTATCTTTCTCCCGTTAAGACGCTGATGCTCTGGTTTGAAGACCGCAAGGGTCTGGCTACCGGACTTGCAGTAGCAGGTTTCGGCGCTGCCAAAGCAATCGCCAGTCCCATCATGCAGGCGCTGCTTAACTCTTTGGGCGAGGGCGGAATTTATAAAATGTTCCTCATCCTTGCGATAGTATACTTTGTGATGATGTTCGTAGGGCATCTCCTCCTTGCAAAGCCTGCTGGCTGGCATGAAGCTGGAACTTCTGAAAAGGGGGCACGCCCAATCGACGTCATCAAAGAAAAGCCTGTTACTTTTATCGGTATCTGGCTGATGTTCTATCTCAACATCACCTGTGGACTTGCTCTTATCTCCCAGGAAAAGATGATCATCAAGTGTATTGGTCTGGTTGGAATGGTAGGCGTACTTTCTTCCATCACCGCAGTTTTCAATGCGGCAGGACGTCTTGGATTCTCTGCATGGGCAGATACCTTTAAAGACAGGAATACCATTTATAAGATTATATTCATTCTTTCCATTGCGGCTACCGGGCTTGTAGTTCTTACACAGGGCATCACCGACATGGGACAGAATACTCTCTTTATGATACTGGTACTGATTCTTCTGTTCGTTGTAAATGCAGGCTACGGCGGCGGCTTCAGCAATGTGCCCACCCTGCTTTCCGATCATTACGGTATGAAAAACATCAGCGCCATCCACGGAATTACCCTCTCTGCATGGGCATTTGCAGGTCTTACCGGAAACCAGATGGCATCCTTTATCGTAAAACGTTTCGGAACAGAAATTCCTCTGGAAGGTCATGCGGACACCATGGTGAATCCTACCGGCTACCAGATGGTACTTTATGTGACTCTGGTTCTTTATATCGTTGCCGCCATCATCTGCTTCACCATGATTGGCAGAAAGAAAAAAGAAAAATAAGGCAAATAATCTTTTTTAAAGACCGCCGCACGAATTTACTTCCTGCGGCGGTCTTTTCTTTTGCAACAATAAGCTGATGTAAGCAGCGTTTGCGACAATAAGCTGTTATAAACAGCGTTTGTTATCACTCTATAGATTTTAATGCCTCTGCCATATTTATCTTTTCCAATTTGAAATACATAATGCCATTCACCATCAAAGCAAATGCGAATGTGAGCAAAAGGCTCCACAGATAGCTGACCGGCATGATGATTGTCTTGAAGGAAATCATATCAATATTAATATTGTACATGACGAACCAGTGCAGCCATTTTCCAAGTCCCATTCCCACAACGGCTCCCATTCCCGTCAGAACCAGATTCTCTCTGAAAACATAGTCCGCCGTCTCATGGATGTCACTGCCTTCTTTCACAATTGCATAGGCGCTTTTATACGCCGGCGCACTGCCTAATTGCTCTTCGTAGGTCTCTTTGCTTATATAAATATAGTTGTATACAAAGTTTTCACAAAGCGCAGAGACGGTCACTTTAAAGCTATTCATATCATTATCCCTAAAGGTCACTCTGTCGCCTGCTTTGATGCCCATATTCTCCGCCACTTTGGCGGTAAGGACCGCTTCTCCATTCCCCGGGTAGGGAATCGCTGCCCCGCCCTGTGTGTGCAGATTTGAGAATGTGCCAATTTCCTCCGCATCTTCGGGGATTTCCAAATAAACCGATTTCGTCCTGCCTCCAAAATCTAAATCCACACTTTCCTCGCATCTGCAGGAAATCTGAATCTCCTCATATTGCATTCCGGCAATATTGATAATCGAATCTCTCACCCCAAACCCGGTAAGAAGCAACGCCGTACATCCGCTGATACCAAGAATCATCATAAAAAAGCGCTTCTTGTACCTGATCAGATTTCTCACAGAAACCTTGTGCAGAAATTTCATCCTGCGCCAGATTATAAAACTGAAATACAAACCCTATATCAAATCTTCTGTATGCGGTCAATTTCTTCTTGTTATAAGCCGAAATTTCCTCACCGTCCAGCAGAACCTGCCCGGAAGACAAGGTATCCATTCCGCCTAAGATATTTAAAATCGTCGTCTTGCCCGCCCCGGAGGCACCCACCACAACACAAAACTCACCTTTTTCAATCACAAAATTTACATCCTTAAGCGCCTCTATATCTACTTCACCCATATGATAAGTCTTGCTCACATTCCTGAACTCCACAAATGAACCCATGATATTTCCTCCGCCATAATCTGCTTTATCCATATTCTTTCATAGGTATTTTACACGCTGAATAGCTTAAATATAATAAATATATAAAGAAACAATGAGCGATGCACATCTGTTATCAGGCAAAGAAATACCGCCTTCTCCTGATTTGGAAAATGCGGTATCTCTGGTCCTATGTCTATTACTTTAGGATGCGCTGATTAATGAAATTTTCTCTAATTCCTCTTTTGTAAAAGAAAGATTCTCTAGCGCTCCAATATTATCCAAAATCTGCTGCGGTTTCGATGCCCCAATCAGAACGCTGGTAACCGCTCCGCCATGAAGCACCCAGGCAAGTGCCATTTTCGCCAGCGTCTGTCCTCTTTCTGCCGCCAATTCATTTAACTGCTGAATCTGGATAAGACGCTGTTTCGTCAAAGAAGACTCCTTCAAAAATCTGCCGTCCGTCTTCACCCTGCTGTCCTCTGGAATCCCATGAAGATAGCGGTCTGTCAGCATGCCCTGCGCCAAAGGACTGAACGCAATGATTCCTTTCTTTAATTTAACCGCCGTCTCTTTCAATCCATTTTCTTCGATGGTTCTGTCAAAAATGGAATATCGATTCTGATTGATGATAAATGGACAACGCAATTCCTTTAAAATTGCCGATGCCTTTTCCAACGTTACTCCGTCATAGTTGGAAAGCCCCACGTACAGCGCTTTGCCGCTTGCAACTGCCTGTGCCAGCGCGCCCATGGTCTCCTCCAGCGGCGTCTCAGGGTCCATCCGATGATGGTAAAAAATATCCACATAATCCAATCCCATCCGCCTAAGGCTCTGGTCAAGACTGGCCAGAAGATATTTCCTGCTCCCCCAATTTCCATAAGGTCCGTCCCACATTTCATATCCCGCCTTCGTACTCACGATCATCTCATCCCGATAGGGCAGGAGATGTTCCTTGACGATAAGGCCGAAATTCTTTTCCGCGCTTCCCGGCTGCGGACCATAATTATTTGCCAGATCAAAATGTGTGATTCCATTGTCAAAGGCCGTAAAGATGAGTTGTTTCATGCTTTCATAGGATGCCGTGTCACCGAAATTGTGCCACAGTCCCAGGGAAACTGCCGGCAACTTCAATCCGCTGTCACCGCAGCGGGAATATATCATTGACTGATAACGCTCTTGTGATGCCTGATACATAATCTTCCTCCATTTCGGACTGAACTATTTCCCGTCAGAAAATATGAAACCGGACCGATATTCTAATAGCGTCACGCTCTCCTCCATGAAAAACATAGTAACTCTCTAATCAGCAGCACTTTTCATGGAACTTTATAAGGAATATCAGTCCGGTTTAAGTTGTACGATTGTTAATCCATAGGATGTGCGAATGATTTCTTAAAGAAATACTATTCTGCTCTGGCAGATTACATTGCCTCGTGGAATGTTCTGGAGATAACGTCTGCCTGCTGTTCCGGTGTCAGTTTAATGAAGTTTACTGCATAACCGGAAACACGGATCGTAAGCTGGGGATAATTCTCAGGATGCTTCTGTGCATCTAAAAGCATATCTCTGTTCAAAACATTGACATTCAAATGATGCCCGCCCTTTCCTGCATATCCATCCAAAAGATTTACTAAGTTTTCTACCTGTGCTGAATTTGTGTTTGCCATAATAGTTGCTCCTTTCCTTAACCTTCTTTATCATCACTTATCATTGTTTGTTCTTCATGCCTTAATCATACGTTTTCCTTTCCAAAAAATCCGTAACCACAGTTACAAATTCAAAATTTCCATGTATTTTTAAAAGAACATTGCACCTTGCTGCCGCCGGTGCCTGTGTCCCTCCTGACGGGCGACCCTACCGTAAATGTTCACGCTCCATAAAGCATTTCCACTGCCTCTTTATCACATACCCTGATCATCTTTTTATTGACTTCAATCAACCCATCCTTCTGCATGCGCATCAGTTCTCTGGAAAGGGAGGGCCGCGCGACCCCCAAAAAATCAGCCAGCTGTTCTCTGTTCATAGGAAGGTTGACCACCGCATTCTCATCCATGGCATCAATCAGCCAGATTGCGATTCTCTCCCGCAGAGACGAAGTGCTCACGATATGTAATTTCCTTGTAATCTTAAAGTTATTTTCTGAAAGGATTTCCAGCATATTCTGGGTAAGCTGCTTGTGATGATCACAGGCATTGGAACAAAAGTGATAAAAAAAGTCCCACGGCATTTCCAGAATCTTTACATCCGTAATCGCCACCGCGTCATACCAATAATGCTTCCGGTCTCCAAACAGAAAAATTTCCCCAAACACGTTTCCCGCCTCAACCAGATACAGCACATCTCTCTTTCCAGAGGTGAAGTCCTTGCAGATCTGCACCTGCCCTTCCAACAAAAGAAACAGTCTGGATGGTATGCCTCCTTGCTCAAAGATGTACTTTCCTGCAGGATAACTTTTTAAGACAGATTTGGAACACTTTAAAATCCGCTCCATCTCCGCCTCTGTGATCGCATAAAATAATTTTGACGCTTTAATGTCTGACATAACTACCTACCTTTCCGGAATCCATTAATGATAGGACTTGACAATTTCCTTTGCCGCCTCCAGCCTTTGCTCAAATTGGTGATAAAAATCTGCTGTGACATCATACAGCTTCACATAAAACTGATTCAGCAGATACATATTCAGGCTTTTGATGATGCCATCATTTTCTGTATTCTTAATAATTTCCTGAACCTCCTTGAGGAAAAAATGCCACTTCTTAATGTAAGCCTCGTATTTTCCCAGTTCCGGTATCTCCAGCCACTTTTTCACCTTTACCTTCGTCTTGTTGGGGTAGGCACACTCATGCACCTGCAGAAAATAGCGGAAGGTATCTTCCTCATAAATTCTGCCAAGAGGAAACATCCGGCAAAAGCCCGGTCGGAAAGCATGAATGCTGCATCTTCCCGCTTCATTTAAAAATGCACAGCAGTCTTTCCCCTGCTGCATCTTTATGTTGGGCTGGATAATACCGTCCACCACATTTAATGCGATCTTATCCTCCATCAAACTTTCAAAAGTAACGCCCAATCCCTGTTCCATGCTATACATATCATAAGGATCCAGAATAATGGAATCTCCCATTCCCCGGCAGCACGAAGAACAGCCTGCACACTCGTTGCAGCCTGTTCTTACCATGTCATTTGCCAGATATAATTTACCGTCCGATATCTGATTTAAATCAATCTCCCGCTCCATAATCCCTGCCGTTCCCACCTATCTTCTGATAAGCTGTATAAAGCTTATCTTCAACTCTGTTTCTTTTTACATTGTACCTCAAAATGGGAGAGGTGAAAACGGAAAACACAAAATTATTTCTGTCCTTTCTGCCAGATAAGTTCCGGCAAAGCAGATTTTTTCCTCCTGTATCAGTTTTTTCATCTGACTTCTGCTGATTTTCGTCAATTCCGGCAGCAGCTTGTCAATACGCACTTTCAGCCGGTATGGATTTTGTATGATTATTCTCACACATCCATTGTCTGTTTCCACAGATAATGCGCTGCCGACAGACACTTTTGCTGCTTCTGCCTCTAATGCCTTTGGCTCAATCTTCTCATACCGGTATTCTAATCCGTTTATATCCGCTTCAGCCTTATTTCTCTTGAATAAATCAAGATCCGTACCGCATCTTAACGCAGGCGCTTCATCGTTGCAAAGAAAAGACTGATACTGCTGCTTTGGTATCTTCTTTGCCTTTGTCCTTTCATAGACAGCGAGATTATAAGTATGCCTGCACTTCTCACACTGATAAACTAACCAGATATCTATAAAGCTTCCGTTGGCATTGATACGGAATTGTCCCGTGCTGATAAAGAAAGTTTTTCTCCCACACCCGGAACAGTTGCGGGTGATTTTTAATGCCCTGACGGGACTGATTCTATATTCAATTGTATTTAAATAGTCCATTCTGCATCTCCTTTTACCTGCTTTTCGGATATGCAAAGACTATTACATTTCTGCCATGATGTTTTTATTTGCAATAGCCTTTGCTATGCAATGTAATAGGGTGTGCCCATAATCATTCTCCTCCTTTTTCTTTCCTGTCGAAAGTATAACAGCCTGCCTTTTCAAATAAAACCTCAAAGATATTTAAGAACGATTCTTGAGAAAATTTGAAAGGACAAGATATCTGTGTTTATCTGTCAGATATCTTGTCCCTTTCATGCTCTGCGTTTTTGGTATACCACACGTTGAATGCTCTTTTCAGACAAAAAATATTTCGCTGCCAGTTCCTCCATAGATAAGCCCAACATGTAGTCCTCATAAATTGCAGTATTTCTTTCTTCAAGCTCCTGCTTGATTGCAGTGTTTTCTCCCCACTTCCTTTTCCTTGATTCTTTGCGGGGAATATATAGATAATCTCCGTCCACGTATTGCTGAATCAGTTCAAGCAAATCACTTGGCAGAATCTTATCTGCATTTCTATAGCTCATTGTGACCTCCTGCTGCATTTCTTTTTCAGGATCAGCAAAGGCTATAGCATAGCCTCTGCTATGCAGCATAATAAGGTGTACCCATAATCAAATTTCTCCTTTCTCAAGATCAAGCATATAGCGCTTCGCAGGAAGACCGCCTCCAAAGCCCACCAGTGAACCATCTGCACCGATTACCCGGTGACAGGGGATAAAAATCATGATAGGATTTTTATTGTTTGCTCCCCCTACTGCCCTGCATGCCTTTGGATTTCCAATCTGCGCAGCGATCTCGCCGTAACTTCTGGTCTGTCCGTAAGGAATGGACTGTAATGCCTCCCACACCCGTTTCTGAAACTTTGTCCCCACAGGCGAAAGGGGCAGAGAAAAATCTTTTCTTTTTCCCTGAAAATATTCCATAAGCTGGGTTCCCGCGGTTTTAAGCACCGCCGTCCCCGGCTCATCTAAAAACCTCATTTTCTCATCAGACCTGCATAAATAGTACCCTTCCTCATATTCATTGTCAACAAATAATGCTGTGACAGATCCGTTATCCTCTTCTATACAAACAATTCCTATGGGTGTCTGCAGATGACATTTATGCTTCATTTTTCCTCCCCTTTGATTTATCGAAACTTCTTCTATACTGAGATTATAATTTAGGAAGATATTGACTGCATATGCGGTCTTCCGGCTTTTCGTCAAATAAGTAAAGCACCATAAGGAATATCCATTCCAACGGTTTCATCACAAGGTAGACCACATCTGCAGTCCAGGCATGACGGATATGTTTAGAAACCGGATATCCATAAGTATCATAAAAGTTTCTGACCGCCCTGTGAAAACGCGGCGCTTTTTCCATAATCAGCTGTTCAAAGGCATTTGCCACACACAGCTGTCTGTTCACCACTATTTTTTGCCCTTTCCTTACACCGTACCGGATCGGCTTAACCAGCTTTCTATGCCCGCGTAAGGAAACGGTACACAGATAGTGGGCGTCATATTCTACTGGCGGCGGCGCGATTTCCTTTGACAGGACCCAGTCGCTGGTCTTGGTAAACGCTAAGATAATGCTATCCGGCTGCTGACCAAACAGACAAAGGAGAATCACTAAAAGCCCCAGCACCGGAAGCAGCGCAATCACTGCTGTCCAGAATAAGTTTGCCCCTTTTAAGAACCACAAGTTTATTTTTTGCACGGCAGGGTTTTCATATTGAATGCTTTTTTGTTTTTCCGCCTTTTCCTTTACCAGCTTCACCATCAGCGAAACAGCATGGACCAAATAAAGGAACGGAACGCTGCACAAACATAAAGCAACGAAAATATCAAATTCTCCATAGCGTATCCCCGTAGGACGGGCGCCGCAAAGCAGCTGGAACATCCACACAAGGCACAGCCCACAGCCAACATACACACCGCCCAGCAAGATTGCCTCAACCAGGGGCGGGAGTTTTTTCCTGGTAAATTTCAAAATAAAATAGCTGAAGAATCCCCAAAAAGCAAATATTACAATGGACAACATATGCTCACTGGAAAAAGGCTCATGCGCCCTTGGCGATGCGCAAATATTGAGGGGCTGCTGATACCCCGTCAGGTCCCACACCCACAATGCGAGCGCCATATAGATGCTTCCTGAAAAAAAGGCAATCAGCTCAAAAATCGGTCTTTCCTGCTTCTTAACAGCAAAAACAATATCCAGCGCAACGAAAAGAAAAGGCGCCAGAAACATTCCGCAAAACAATAGCGCAAAAATAATCTCCCCCATAAGTTCCTCCTCATAAGTACCGAACTTTTACTGCATTTTTTCTTTATTATACTACTGCTCACCTTCTATGTAAAAGACCTTTGTACCGCCAGTACAATATTGATGGGAATCAAACGTTACTTTTCACATCCACGCCAATCATTCCGCTGATTGGCGTGGAGCCGATGACATTATGGAGTCAAAGGCTTAAGCCATAATCTACAGCTTAGGTGCAAATTATTGGATATCCGTTTTCCAGAATCCATGAAGATTACAGTAAGCATACGCCGCAATTGCCACATCTCCATCCGCCAGCACAAATTCACCCACAGGCTGACTATCCGGATTAAGTCTTACGAAAGCTCCTCCTTTTTTTGTCTCAAGATAGATCCATCCTATGCTGTGTTCCTCCGTCATAGGATGGAAGACGCTTCCCACCTTGACCGTAATCTTATTTCCGTCTCTTTCCACTACAGGAAGATGCTTCTCACCTGCGCCCTCCGCGCTACTGCTGTCAAGCAGCGTGAATCCTTCGCATTTACATCCGCTTAAATTCTCCTTTTTTCCTGATACCAGATATAAAATCTCCTCATCCTTTTTTAAAAATACTGCTTCCATTTTCATCTCTCCTTTTCCATTCATTTTCGTGTGATGCTATGCACAATACCATGTGCTTTACAAAATCGGGTTTTCTGCCTTTGCTTTAAGACAGGCATATCTTCTGTCTAGTTCCTTCTGCAACTCGTTCACGATTTCTGCATAAGCTTCCTTTTGCAGATGCTTTGTCCTTCCCATCATGGACAGCCAGTCTGTCACCGGTATTTTCTTTCCAGCCGCTTCGGGGTCATAGTTTAAGACTGTCTTTCCCTGTTCCACCTCATAAAGCGGAAAATAACAGCAGTTCACCGCCGCCTCGATGACACGCCGCTCTGTGGCAGGCTTGTCGTTCCAGTTTAAAGGGCAGGCAGACAGCGCTTTTAAATACGCCGTTCCTGTGGTCTTTGCATAGAACGCTGCCTTTGCCGCCTTTTTGATAAAATCGATGGGATTAGACTCCACTGCCGTTGCCACATAAGGGATTCCTGTAGCTGCCATAATCTGAGGCATGTCTTTGTGAAAAAAGGTTTTTCCATACTGCTCTTTTCCCACATGAGAGGTAGCACTCCTGGCTCCCTTAGGGGTGGAATAAGAAAGCTGGTAGCCGGTATTCATATAACCGCCGTTGTCATACTCAAATAGGATCAGGCGGTGTCCCCGCAGCGCCGTCCCTAATGCTGAACCCATACCGATATCCATGCCTCCGTCCCCGCTCACCATGATAAAAATGATATCACCCGGTGGAATCTCGCCTTTTTTCTGCTTACGGTAACAGATTTCCGCTATTCCGCTTAAGGTTGCCGCCCCATTCTGGAACAGATTATGGAGGAAGGGCACCTTAAAGCTTGTGCGCGGGTATGCGGTGGTCACAATCATTCCGCAGCCTGTCTGAAACAATAAAACCACCGGCTCCTCGATTGCCCGAAGAAGCAGGTTCACATTGACCGGTATGCCGCAGCCCGGACAGGCTCCATGTCCCGGTGCAAGACGTTTGGGAATCGCCGCAGTGGCATTGATGCTGCCTCCGCTTACTTCCACTTTGCCGTTCTCCGCCTTTTTTGTCTGTGTGGCGCCAATCTGCGTCCTCTCCCTGGTCAGCGGCGCAAAGAAAGGATCGTTTTCTATGGCAGGCATAACCCCGGCAAGCCCTTCTGTCAGTCGCTCTTCTTCCTCTTCTCCCATTGTCACACCATAATACTCAAATTTCGGCATGTCGGGGTCTTGCGCCCACTCAATCATTCTGACAGCGTCTTCTACAAAGAAATCTTTTCCGCCAAGCCCATACACCAGACTCTTTATATCTACCTTAATGCCGGATTTCTGTATTGCTGCCCGAACCTCCAAAGAAAGATTTCCTCCTCCAGCCCCATAGCTGTCCTGTCTGTCTGCCACAAGCAGGTTAGAAGCATTTTTACAGAATGAAACTATCTCTTTATCCGGAAACGGACGCAGTGTGTGGATAGTCACTGCTCCCACCTTTCTTCCCTTCTCTCGCATCTGGTCGATTGCCTCAAGCGCCGTATCATAGGAAGAGCCCAACAGGATGAGAATCGTCTCTGCATCCTCATGACGATATCCTTCCACCTTCTGATATCTTCGTCCCGACACCTCTTCATACTCTTTAAAAATTTCCGGCAGCATCCTGTCTGCCCTTTTCATTGCCAGATGCAGCTGATACCGGTTATTGATCAAATCCGGTTCATTCATATAAGATCCTACGGTAATCGGATGCGCCAGATCAAGAAAGGGATATGCCTCCTCCTTGGGACCTATAAAATCCCGCACCGTCTGATCCTGTTCAAAGCGCAGGCAGCGTCTTTTCTGATGGCTGGTAAAAAAGCCGTCATAGGCTACCACCACCGGCAGTCTTACCGCTTCCGCCAGTTTCAATGCCATCAGGTTAAAGTCATACACTTCCTGCACGGAGTGGGCAAAAAGGATGGGCCAGCCCGCATTGAGCATGAACATGATATCGCTGTGGTCGCCTTTGATCGACAACGGTCCCGACACCGTTCTGCAGACCACATTCATGACCATAGGGTATCTAGTCCCTGACTGCACTGGAAACTGTTCTATCGCATACAGCAGACCGTTTGCACTGGTGGCATTGATGACTCTGCCGCCGCCCACCGCCGCCCCATAGCAAATCCCCGCAGCACTGTGCTCTCCCTCTGCTGCAATCATTATCAAATCTGTTTCACCGTTCGCCCTCATAATATCCAGATTTTCTGCAATTTGAGTAGACGGCGTGATGGGATAATATCCCATTAAATCATATCCAATCTGCCTAATGGCAATAGCGGCTATCTCATTTCCACTGGCATACTCTGTAATCTGCTTTTCCATCACACTTCTCCTCCTTCCATTCGTTCTTCCGTCAGATAGGATTCCGAAGTGATATATCCGTCAGGTCCTGTCTTGATATAATCGTCCGGCATGCGCACCAGATCCTGATTGGGAAGAAAATATTCTTTATCCGGATGTTCTGCCTCCAGCCCCTGAACCAATGCATTTACCGGACATACATCCACACACCGAAGGCATCCTTTGCAATGATAATAGTCTAATCCCTTATTTACCATCATTTCCCTTCCTTTATATTCCCCCTTTGCAAACTGAAAGACCATATCCGGGCAGGTGGAATCACATAGTCCGCAGTTGATGCACCTTTCTTTTATAAAAAGAGGAATATACCCCTGTCTGGAAGGCGAAAGATCCGCCGTCACAGTGCTGCCATATCTGGGATTAATTCCCCCTATAGGCGCGTTGGCATACCCCCACTCTCTTTTGGCAGACTTTCTGTCCTCATTTATACCCTCCTCACTCATCTTCATATCTGTTGTATTTGCTTCCGCAATCCGCAGTTCCTCATACCCCCGTCTGATACCTTCCAGATTTCCTTTCAATGCATCCGGATATTTCTTTCCAAGCGTGTCTGCACAGATTTTGTTCACGTCTTCAAGGTCAGTAAGTCCCATGACTTTTGCAACCGCCCCCAGCATTACCATATTGATTCTTGAATGAGTCTCCATGGCAATCTTCTGGGCATTTACAACATAACATTTTTTTACCCTGACCGGTATCTTTCCTTCAAACTTCTCCTGACCGCCTTCTAGACTGATAATGACCTGTGTATTTTCATGGCATCCCTCCCATGCACTACCGTCTCGGAGAAGTGCCTGATGGAAGATTACCAGCAGATCGGGTTCTATAATCGGAGAATGTATTCTGATTTCTTTGTCCTTTTTGCAATAACGGATAAATCCTTTTACTGGCGTACCTGTCTTCTCTGAACCATAACTGGAAAAACTGGTACTGTTCAAATCAAGATACTTCATCCCAAGTTCGCCCAACATTTTCCCACATAAATTGGCGCCAAGACCGCCAATACTCTCTAATCTAATTTCATAATAACCGCTTGCCGTTTCCGGCAGACTGATCTTTCCCATACCGTTCCTCCATAACATTATTTTGGAATTATAAAAACAGTATGCTTTATTTGAAAAAATATATACTACTGTGGCAAAATGAATAGACAAATTTTGTTTTCTCTTAGACTATGTTTCATAGGAAATGAATTTTATGGAAGTGAAATTTTATGAATCTGTTGCTTCGCTTCCTCGTACTTTTCTACAGATGTTTCGAGCCCTTCGCATGCCTGCTGTAAACTGATATCAAAATTTTTCATTGCCGCCTCGACATTTCTGACCAAAACCTTCCGACAACCTTGCTCGAGTCCCTGTTCGAGTCCTCGGGCATCACCGCTGATACATCACTGGATACTTCTACATTTACTTTTGTTTTCTTCTGCATAGCATTTCCTCTCTTTCTTGAATTGGGCAGAGATTACTCTGCATAGACGTGAATCCCATGAGAATTTAAGATTTGTTCTTTGCTTAATCCAATTCTATTATATTCTTTTTTTCATTACAAGATAAACTTTATTAAAATTATTTTATCGAAATAATTATATCAATCTGCTCACGCTCCCCTCTTAACTTAATGACGTTGCGCTTTGAACTGTAACTACCCTGCAGATACTAAAAACCGCAAGGCAATACGCTTTTTACTTCTGGCGCATGTCCTTGCGGTCTTTTGTGTAACCTTTGACAGATTACCCTATATAAAAACACACATCTTACAGCCTTTACCCTTTGGCGCTATACTTGCCTCCGCCCAGCAATGCATCAAAAATATCGCTTCCGTACCGGTTATAACTGTAATTTCCTGCATACTGGCTTCTGCCCAGCACTGCAAGATTTGTCTCCGCATTTGCAAGAATATTTTCTGCCCTTTTTCCTATATTATCGATAAAGGTACCTGCTTTGCCTAAGACTTCTTTCATTTTAGATGGATCTGCTTTATTAAAAAGCTCTTTATTGAGGGACAAGGTCCCATCACTGTTCTGTGTGATTCCAAGCTCACCAAGTTTTGATTTTGCATTTTGAAAATACCCCTTCATCTGCTTTGCATAGATTTCATTGACACTGCCGCCTTCTTCGGTCATAGCTTTCATCATTTTATTGTAATCTTCAATCAAACCTGATACCTGAGCCAGCATATCTTCTTTGTATTTTGTAGCTTCCTCTTCTGTAAGTTTCTCCCATTCTTTCTCTGGCATCTCCAGAAGTACCTTTGTCCGTGCCTTAAGGCTTTCTGCCGCCTTTTTCATAGACGTATAGTTATCTTTCGACTTTTTAGCCTCGTCGCCCAATAGCCCATATTTATGGCTATTTGCCTGCTTTTTGATTGCATTTGCAAGGGAATTGCTGTTATTTGAATTTCCCTGCAAAATAGATCCCATCTTGGTACTCTGGGTTCTTGCCCTCGACCGCGCTTGACTCACCAGCCTGTTTTGTAGAATAAGTGAATTAATTCCGTTCCTTGCCATTTGTTTCTAACTCCTTTCCCTGAAGCATGATTTCTAGCAGAAATTCTTTTCCGCTGCTTTCCCACCTCAGTATCCCAAAATATTTTTCTGCACAGCTTTGCATATTTTTCATGCCCAAACCGTGGCTTTTATCATCCTCTTTACTCGTAAGAAGCATCTCTCCCGCATCAGCTGAGTACAAACTTCCTGTAAACGAATTTCGGATCTCTATAAAAAACATATTGCTTTTCGCATATGAGTCTAAATGAATGAATGGATCTATTTCTTTTTCCGCCGCCTCTATGGCATTATCCAGTCCATTATTTAAAAGTATACTAATATCAAAAGCGCTGATTCCCAATTTCTCTGGAAAAATAAAATTACTTTCAAATGCAATCTTCTTCTGCGCAGCACTGCGCATTTTGCGGCTGATTACCACATCTGTGACTGGATTCCCACTGCTGCATTTCATTTCCAGTTCTTCCATCGCCTCGCACAGACCATCCAAATATCGGCGGACTTCCTTCTCATATTCTCCAGATACTCGTTTCTTCTGCCCAAGCAGAATCTCTAAATCAGCCAGATGATTTTTCATATCGTGGCGCATCCCCCGGATACCATCATAGAGGTGCTCCACATCCTTCATATGTTCTTCCATATCATTGATACGGTTCTGATAAACCTCCACCAGCATTTCCTTTTCACTGCTTTCCACCAGTTTCCTTAAGATCACAGCGCTTAAAATAATAGAGATTAGACAAAGACCCGATACCATAGGAATTAAAAGTTTTGTTTCAGGATATTCATCCATTACGAATTTAACCTGATTACCGTTATAAGCATACAGAATACTGCGGATTAAGATGCACAGACAAAATCCCATGACACTTGGCACCAAAAGGAACAACTCCTGAATGGTATTCCTCTTCCGTCCTATACAAGACAAATTCCTATATAATGTCTGAATCACATTATAGCATAACAACAAAAATACGATTTGATATAAGAGGTTCCAAAGCATCTCTACCGCCCCGAAAATCTGTAAAAAATGATTTAATATAAACTCATTTCCATTTATTGCAACCGTTGTCAAAACCGTAGAAATAATCTCCAGCAAAACAACGAACAGGGCATGCAACGTGAACAGCGTAAGCTCATTTACAGTATAAGCTGTAAAAGCTAGGTAAAAAATACTGCTTTTTTTGCCGGAATAAAAGTAAAAGCAATATGCCAGCATCAGAAGAAGACTCAAAAATAATGGTATAATGCTTGCCCTGCTGGCAAGCATTCCTTCCTCTTGACCGTAAAAAAAGAATTTAAACACAGGCAAGTAATTGACCGCCAGATAATAGGCAGTGGATAGTACGACAAAGCCAACCTTCACCCACTTTTCCCGCCCCAAATATCTGTCTTTTACCACAAGCAGCCCATGAACCAAACTGATTATGACCCACCTGCGCAAAAGCTGTTCTGTCAGATTTAATGCAAAATAAATGATTTCCTTCATCATCCTGCAAACTACTTTCTGCGTAAGAATTCCATATAAACAGTAACAAAGGCACTATACTTCTGCTTTGCCATAAGAATCGTCTCTCCATTTTTAAGCTGAATATTTCCGGTATCATACCCTGCTACAGCACTCAAATTCACAAGATATCCCCTATGACATCGAAAAAAAGAATCTCCCAGCATCGCCTCTAACTCGCTCATCTTCGCGTAATAGGAAATCTGTTCCTCCTTTAAATGAAGGACGACCTTTCTTGCATCATTTTCCGCATACAAGATACTTTCCCTTGGGATATTTCTGTAAATTCCTTTTACACGTATGACAAGGGGCTCTGACTGCTTAGACGGACGGCACTCTGCAATCGCCATATCGAGTACCTTGAAAAATTTGTCTTCATCTATAGGCTTTAACAGATATTGAAAAGCGTGCACGTCAAAAGCATCAAAAACATACTCTTTCAAGGCTGTCACGAACACAATCACCGCCTCAGACTCTTTTCGCAGGCGTCTTGCCATCTCCATCCCACTTATATCCTTTAAATCAATATCCAGGAAAAAAATATCAAAATTCTTTCCTTCTTTCAATAATTCCTGCCCTTTTGAAAACACCTCTACCTGATATGCTTTGTCATCCCCCAGCTTTCTTTGAATCAGCTGTTTCAGATATTCTCCCATGGTCTTTTCATCATCGCAAACTGCAATCCGAAGCATCTTAAAATCTTGTCCTTTCCCTCATCTGTAAAATAAGACCGCAGACGCACTTTAAGGTTTCCTTTTGCCATGAACCTTATATATTTATATCGGTCATTTTATAAAAAGAAATATTTGTCTTGTAACGAAAAGCCTTTTTTTTGTCATTAACACCGGGTCTTATGTCTCAACGCCTTTTCAGCCAAGGACTTTAGTCGCCGACTTTCGGACCAAGACGCAAAAGCAGGCTGGCAAAATCAATGTTCTGTGCCAATCCCTTGGCATCCAAAAGACCGTCAAAATCCATTCTCCGTATGGCGGCTTCCGTAAAAACACGCTCCATGATCTTTTCTTTCTCATCGGCTTCCTGATAAAGCTTCATGTATTTTTTATGCCTTTTTATGCGCTTATCCCAAAAGCTTTCCTCATCTTCCTTCTCAAACAGCGCATTTCCTTTTCCGTTGCGAAAGCCCGTATACCAGCCTTCTCCATGATAGTCTTCCTTACTTGCGCCAAAATGATGCACAGCAAAACTCCCGCCGCAGACCTCCGCCCACGGATCATAATAGGCAAAATCCTGCCGGAGCACATCCAGCACCCATTTCTCGTATTCGGGATCCTGCTGCATGGCTTTGAATCCTTCGTCCGATATATGGATGGAAACAGACCGAAGCGCCTGTGACGGGTGCATGGGCAGCTGAGATATCCTGTTGTAAATATACTGCTTATACTCCGATAAGGTCATATCTTTGGTTGAAATAGCATTTACGCCGCCTTTCCCATCCATGGCGCCTACGACGTCCTTAAACCCCATAACGCCCTTGGTCTTCGTCCCGGCTACCTGGCTTTGCAGGTACCTATAATAGGTTTTGGTCATGCCGTTCATCAAAAACTGATTATCTCCCATCTTCCGTTCCTCCTTTCCTAAGTTTAGAAAGCGGCAGATGCACGCGGCATCCTGACAATAAGCAAAGCGCACCTCCAAAGATTTCAATCCTTTGAAAATGCGCTCTCCTTAGCTTTCTTCTGGTAAGTATATCGTTCTGTGAGAGAAAATGTTTTAGAGGAAAGATATAAAATCAATCAATTATGTCATAAACTTCTTTTTAACACAGCGGTTATAGAAAAATAAAGATACGGCAGTCCCTATAAGCCAGCCGATGGGCCATGCGCTCCAGATACCGACAGACCCCAGAAAACGGGAAAAGACAGCGGCAAGGAGAACACGCAGGATCAGGTCGGTGAAGGTAGCCGTCATGAATTGACTCATCAAGCTTGCACCTCGGAGGATACCATCCGCCACCAGTTTGGCTGAAACCACAAGATAAAAAGGAGCAAAGATTCTAAGAATCAGTATTCCGGTGCCGATTGCCGGTCCTTCTGCGTTATCCATGAATAGAAAAACCAGCTCCTTTCCAAATGTTATGTAAACCAAAATAATCGGCAGGCACAGGAGCCAGACAAGCTTAAGACCTGCCCTGAAGCCGCTGTGGATCCTGTCGTATTTTCCTGCCCCCAGGTTCTGGGCTGTATAGTTGGAAATACCGTTTCCAAGGGTAGTGAAGGAGGTGATCACCAGATTGTTCAATTTAATTGCCGCCGCATATCCGGCGATGACTGCCGGTCCAAATCCGTTGATCAGACTCTGAATCACGATATTGCCTATAGAAATAAAGCTCTGTTGCAAGATACTGGGAACTGCCACCACACATATCTGCCTGAAAATATGGGATGAAAAAATCGCCGCTTTCTTTTCCGTTTTAAGCACTTTCAGATGACGAAAGACCACAATCAAAGCAAGCACACAGCTGATTCCCTGACAAATAAAAGTTGCCCACGCCACGCCGGAAACACCCATTTGAAGATATTTTACGAATGCATAATCCATAGCGATATTGGCTGTGGAGGAACAGGCAAGAAAAAAGAACGGCGTTTTGGAATCTCCCAGCGCTGAAAAAATGCCTGTTGCAATATTATAAAAGAACAAAAAAGGCAGACCTGCTATATAAATCATCAAATAAAGTCGGGAATCTGCCATAATCTCTTCCGGTGTGTGAATCAGCTCCAATAATCCGCTGCATCCCGCAAGCCCGGCAAGCATTAAGAATACGCACAGAATACCTCCGCCGATTAATGTGGTGTGCACGGCGGTTCTAGCATGATGATATTCCTTGGCTCCGAAATACCCGCTCACGATAACCGAGCACCCAATATTACATCCAAAGGCGAACGCAATAAATATCAGAGTAATCTCATAGCTATTGCCCACCGCTGCAAGCGCATTTTCACCCACGAATTTACCTGCGATCAGGCTGTCTGCAATATTGTAAAGCTGCTGGAAGATAATGCTGCCGAACAAAGGCAGGCAAAAACTCCAGAGCACCTTTTCCGGCTTTCCCTGTGTCAGATCCTTATTCATATCATAGCTCCTTCCCATAAATTCACTGTTTTTCATTCTTGTGATTTTCTGCTTTACCAATTATAATGGATGCAGCATCATGTGTAAAATGTATTTTTCATATAGATTCTATGTAATTTCTACATATAGGAGGCGTTATGAAATCCAGTTACGACCGGTATTTTCTTTTTTATCATGTAGCCAAGTACAAAAGTTTTACAAAAGCTGCGCAGGTACTTTCCAGCAATCAGCCTAACATCACTCATGCCATGAATAAGCTGGAAAGTGAACTGGGCTGCCGTCTTTTCATCCGTTCCAACAAGGGAATCACCCTGACGCCGGAGGGCGAGAGCCTTTATCAGCGTGCGGCTATCGCTTTTGAGCAGCTTACCTTAGCTGAAAATGAGCTAAAGCTTGCCACCAGCCTGTCAGAGGGAAGCGTCACCATAGGCGCCAGTGAAACTGCGCTCCACGGCTTCCTGCTCCTGCATCTGAATGGATTCCGGGAAAGCCATCCCGGCATCCGCATCCGTATTTTGAATAGTTCCAATTCCAGCGCTGTGGATGCGGTTCATTCCGGCAAGGTAGATTTCAGCCTCGTTGCCACCCCTACCGGCGCCAAAAAACCTCTTGCTGAGACCTATTTGTGCAGCTTTCATGATATCTTAATCTCCGGAAAGAGATATGCGCACCTTGCAGATTCCCCCAAGAGCCTTTCCGCACTATCTGACATTCCGCTGATCTGTATGGTAGAGAGCACCAATACATTTGCATTCTATCATCAGTTTTATTATGAAAATGGGCTGACGCTTAAACCGGATATGGAAGTCGCCACCACAGATTTGGTACTTCCCTTTGTGAAGAACAATCTTGGAATCGGCTTCATTCCCGCCTTTTATGCGGACGAAGCCATAAAAAACGGGGAATGCTGGCGCATCCCCCTGATTGAAAAACTTCCTGAACGTTTCATCTGCCTTGTTCAGGACTCTGGACGATCCCTAAACGTAGCAGCAATGGAACTTAAAAAATTCTTGATGGAAAGACGTACCCCTACGACTTGCTCTTAGCAAAAAATCCATCAATATTCTTTTTGATGTCCTCATCCGGCATGGACTTAAGAAGATATCCTTCCGGCTTTAACGACATGACGTTTTTCACGCTTTCCCTGTCCCCTTTACCCGTCAGGAAAATAACCGGTATATCCGCAATATCCTTATCCGAGCGGATCATTTCCAATGCCTGCCGCCCGTCACAGACCGGCATCTCATAATCTAATATGACTAAATCGGGACGGTTCACCGCTATTTTCTTGATGGCAGATACACTGGAAGTGGCTTCTATCAACTCGTAACTTTCTGAGAGCATCTTGACCATTCTTGCAAGCATGAACTCAGAATCATCCACCACCAGGATTTTCTTTTTCCGCTGTAAAGGCTCCGCCGTTTCCGGTTCCTTTTTATTACCTTTCGCCAGATATTTCTTGATTGCATCCATGGCATTATCCGGGTTTACTACCGACGCAATCTTGCCGCGGACAGAATCTCCTGCTGCCACACAAAATGCAAAGTATCCTTCCCCCGTATCAAACAAGAGGCTGCAGGATGGCTGAGAGCGCTCAAAGGAATTGACAAGCTGTTCATGCGTCAAAAGCGATTCTTTCTCCAGATTCATGAGATCTATCGAAGGGAAACTCTCCCTGAGCCTTTCCAGAAACTGTCGGGAGAGATATCGTGTCACATTGAGCACCATATCATCGACTCTCGGGTACTCTGCATTCAATATCCCCCTTATGACCTTAAGCAGGAGACGGTCTTCAAAGACCAGCGTAACCTCCCACTTTTCTTTCTTTTCCCCATGATAAAGGAAACGGCAGCAGACCACCTTTCCAAAGTCTTCCCCTGCATACTGTTCACTGATCATCTGCGCCTCTAAATGAAAGATCTCCTTCACAAGCTGGATAACCGCTGCCTCTAAGGCATCTTTCTCTTCCTCATGAGGAATATCCATCCATTTACTCATGGTCTTTCCTGCTATTGCCTGATCCTCTGTCTGTGTGTGGCCAACCACCCAGCCGATGCAGACGCCAAGGAAATGCCTGACCGAATCTTCCGAGTACTCATTCATTTCCATCTCTGCTTCTAACGCGGGCAGCGTATATTTCCTAAAATTATCATGCAGCCGCTTATGTATTTCGTATTCACTGTAATTGATGGACTTCATGTACTCTTCTTCATGTTCAAAATGCTTTGTGGTGTGATTCCGCAGATACTTCACGCCCTCACGGCATGCCCATTCACTTTTCTCTTCACTTTCACTGATCTTTAACAGCTTATTCATCGTTGAAAAGAGTTGCTTATGCTCTTTATCAATAAAATCTACGCCTATTTTATAACTATCTTTCCATACGATCTGATTCATGTCATATCTCCTCCACCGTAAAATAATATAAAGCGGCGCAAAATCCTGCTTTAGTAGATATTATAACATATGAGACGGGCTTTTGCCTATCCTTAACTTTATTCTATTTCTGCTATTTCTGCTGCCTTTGCATAACAGATTTTTGTCCCTGTGCGCAGATGAAAATCCTTAAGGAGCCTGTCCCCCCGCAGCAGCGCGATGGGATTTTCTGTTCTTAAAAAGCAGTTCTCCATATCGTCCATGTCGATGCCCAGCATAAGTGCCTTGTTCAGTGACCTGATCAGTTCATCGGCTGTGATGTAGAGAGGGATCTCTAAATCCATTTCCTCACCAGTTGTTTCATTTGCAAATATGACTGTTAATGTTTCTTTCATAGGTATCTACTCCTCCCTTTTCTCTTCTGTATACAGCGTCCGCACCAGCCACCATGACACCGTCATAAAAATAGCAAATGCCCATCTGTTGACACAGGCAATCTCATCAATCCCAAGACTAAAAATGGCAAAAAAGTTGATGTTCTCTAAATAATACTTATCTGGATGAAATGACATGCCTATTACCGCTTCGACCATTATGACGGCTAATATATAGCACACGATTACTGCTGTCAAAGCAGTTCTCTGCGCAGAAACGTGATTGGATAAGCGGCATCTTTCTTTTGAAAAGAAATGGAACAAAAAATAAATAAACAAAAATCCCATAAAGCCGTTCCTGATCCCCTGGTTGATTTCCCCCCGCATGCCGCCGTTTGCCGCAAACCGGCTAAACAGCTGATTGGCGGACACATCCGCTGCTGCCTTCACAATTCCTACCCCCACGCCGATTACCAGCGCCACTATAAGGCATTTCCCCGAATCCAGCTTGCTGCCTTCACTCCAGATTAAGACCAGATACATGCTTGCCGCATACATAGCCCACCCTGATGCCACAAGGAGCGTATGGACGGAGAACAGGCTGTATAGCGCACCTGCCCTTCCATATGTAAAGAAAATCGTGTAAATTGCAAACAGGATATTCATTGCTGCTATTATTGTGTATTCTTTCTTTTCTTTTTCACCTATTGTTTTTTTCTCCTTGAAACCTTCCATAGCTGCCCTCTCCTCCTCTTCCGCCGTTTCTACACCATCTGCTTTTTTATAAATCCCAATATCCGTCCCCTACATACAGGCTTTCCGACTGCTCATAGGCATCCATCCAGGGTTCTTCTGCGGATGAATCCCGTGGACAAAATGTTTCTTGATGATAAATCTGCCATTTTCCATCTATCAGGCGCTCATCCACAATCTCAACCTCATTTCCATCCTTTACTGTCTGACTAAGCCTTGCAACATTTGTAAGTTGTCCATCTATATACTCATATCGATCCACATAATGTATGGCAGCGCCATTTCTAGAGAATCCATAGATGCACTGTTTATCCCGCCTTAGGATTGGCGAATCGATTCTTAAAAATTCTGGCACATTTTCATAGATTCCAAGATTAGATTCATAAACAAATAAGGAAGAGTAGGACGCCGCTCCCGTTCCAAATATCCCTTGATAACAGCAAAGATCCTGCTCTCCGTCAAAGTTCCAATCCTCCAAAGACAGGAAATTTTGGCAGAAAACACCATTCAACATGCAAAAAGCTACTTTATCCGCATCCATACAGGATGAATCAATGCATTGCAGGATATCTCCGTGAGTTTTATCTAAAACTAATATCAAAAATTCATTTGGCTCCTGATAAATCAATTCGCCTTCCAGTCTTTTTTCAATTTCGTTATCCCGAAATTCCATCGTGATATAATCGTATCTATCTCCTTCTGTCCTTAAATGAGCAAAATATGAAATATCCATTTTGACTCCTTTTTGGTATTCCTTCAGGAAATCATTTTCCGGCAATGCAGGTTCCATGACCTGACAGGCAAAACCTTTTTCCTTTGCATATTGATAGGCATAGGAAGTATCTTTACAGGCAATGACCACCGGCCACTGGCAATCATTTCTCCAAAAAGCCTTTTCATCAATAGAAGTAACACTGTCGGGTAGATTTATAAGTGTAATATCATTGGCATTCTCAATTACATTCTCTTCTATCGTGGTGACACCGTCGGGAATCGTCAGTTCCAGCAAATTTTCTGCATAAGGCGCCCCCAGACATTCCCTTCCCAGCGTGGACACCTGCTTTCCTTCAATTGTAGGTGGAATAATTACCTGATAAGGATTCTGTGTATTTTTTCCTTCATCATATCCTGTAATTCGTACAGTGCCGTCTGGCAGCTCCTCATATGTAAAGCAATCGTCTATGGAACTTCCTTCACTCAACGGACATCCCACATATGTAGACTCCCTCTCTGCCTCTGCTTCTAATAAAGACAAATCCTCAAGACCGTATGCCGCATCAAATATGGCAGGCATATTTCTTTTTACCAAATTTATCGCAGCTATAATACCTGCAGACACTATAATGGCTGCTGCAATTAATACCTTTCTTTTCACCCTCATTATCTACTTCAATACCTTTCAAATCTACACATTTATTTCTTTCTCCTCGTCGTAAAGCGTCCGCATCAGCCACCAGAGCATAATCATGAAAAAAGTATAGGTCCAGACATTTATGGGAAGTACAAATCCATATGCATAAAAATAATCTATTTTAGTAATGTTCTCTTCGGTGGTTCC
>ERZ808054.455-NODE-455-length-39461-cov-13.129545_pt1 | contig 39461 bp, 35 predicted proteins | sample MGYA00380201_ERZ808054 | MGnify/ENA primary metagenome ERZ808054 (study PRJEB31490, sample SAMN06133419) | mouse gut metagenome | isolation source: Z5_2 | host: mice | place: China: Chengdu | collected 2015-05 ...
ATCCCTACAAATGAAACAAACCTGAGAAAGCTGTATGATTCAAAGAAACTGAAAAAGCTTGTTGACGAAATAGAATCCTGATCGTCTGAATAAGCTATACATGCTATTGCCTCTGTTGTATTTTGAAGCAACAGAGGCAGTACTACTATATCTTGTGTCCGGGGTGGCTCTCAAGGTGGAAACTTCCAGGTGGCTCTCAAGCGGGAAACTGGTGGCTCCCAAGGAGGATAATATTCAGTAATCTAACTTGTGGAAATTATTACGAAAAATGTAAAATTCCATTCCCGTTTTCCATCTATTCGTTTCCAGACAATCACCCTATAGATGAGATACTCTTTTTAACAATCTTTTTTATACAATGCCTTGTAACTGCCAAGATTCAAAAGAATACCCACCATCAAAATCACTGCCGTCATAACCACCTCACAATATTTTCTACCTGTTAAACGGTATATCAAATTACTCTCGCATAAAGCATTCTGCATCAATAGTGCAATGAGGATTCCACCAGCCAATGCCGGGATTGCCTTTAACAACATTGATGTCATATTCGGGCTACGTGCAGACAGGCAAAACAGAATGCCACTAACTCCAAGCGCCAGCAGGTAAACCATAATAATAAAAAGCATGATATATTTCCCATAAGTAATTGAGATTGCAAAAACCTCTGTATTGAGGAAAGAGGACATATCAGACCCTGCAAACAAGAATGCTCCCGTAGTTCCCCATGCCAGCATCCCGATGGCTGTAATAAAACTGACCACAATGAATGCGGAAATCATTGTACAGACATACTGCATCCGGTACGCTTTTTTCCCGATCCTGCTGGAATACTGAGCTGCCACTATATTATTCTCCCTATCGTTCACCACAACAGGCGCAGCTATAAAAAATACACAGACCAGACACCATATTGCCAGATACATCAAATAATTGCTGGTATACACGAAAACTTCAAACGGCAGTATGCTATTTTTTTCCTCCCCGTATTCCCTATACTTCTGCATTACATTCTCATATTCCTGAAACCAGATACGGGAATAGCCTGTATTTTCTTCAAGCAGACTGCGCATTTTGGAATAAACGCTGTAATCATACCCCTCATAGCCATTTATAGCTTTCTGCTCATAGTCCAGATAACCCCCATAATCCTCTACTCCGTTTTCCTCAAAGTAACCATTCTCACCAATCACTGACCGGGCCTGATAAAGAACATTATTGTAACCATCCTCTATCTCCTCAAATTCTGCCTGGTCAATGGTATTCCCATATCGGGCAATCCAGTCCGAAAGGATATCCAGCCGGACGCTCAGGCTGTCTCCCTCCCACCGGAACGGTTTTATCCATTGAAACAAAAAGGAAAAAAAGAATAGAATCGAAAAAATTGCAATAACCAGAACTGTCCGGAATGTCCATATTTTTTTCATTTCTGCTGTAAACATTTATGCAAGCTCCTTCCTCTTAAAATAATACAGACCCACCATCAATCCGCCCGCCAGAAGGAGCAGATGCAGCGTTACCGTCCATACTTCCTGATAAGCGAACAGGGAATAATTCCCCAGATCGGTAAACCACCACTGATTGCAATAGATCACAACGGGCAGTGTCAATGTGTCCAGATAAAACAGTCTTGGAAGATACAGTTCCGAAAACAGTATAAGTCCGAAAAATGGCAGGCAAATCACAGCCGCCAGTGCCATCCATCCATAACGGATATTCCGGGCAAGGAGTACAATCAAATTAGTAAGAAGCCACCACGCAAGGAGAACCCCGGCCATAAGTACCAATGTACAGACAAAATATCTTTTCAGCGTGAAACTTTGCCATGTCAGAAATGGTTTCCCGAAAATAGGATCATCTGAATCTATCACGTAATGAAAGCTGCTTGCCATATTCGCATCCCACAATCTACTAAAATCCCAACCGGCAAAAAACACAGCCAGCGAAACAGAAATCAATATAAGGCAATAGAGCGCACCAATGATTCCATTGGCAAGAATTTTATCTTTTGCTATTTTCCTGCCCCGGCCTGAACTGTATATCAAGGCAGCCATTTCCCGCTGCTGCTCTATCTCAAATGACCGGATACCAAGCAGTGACAAAAGGATGACGCACTCAATCATAAGCGTTTTTAACTGATAAACAAACAATGCTTCATGGACAGAAGATGTAACTTCTCCGGCAAAATAGGATAAATCTGCATCCTCCGCATCGAGCAGGTCAACCGACTGCTGCAATTTTTCATACTTTGCCTTTATCCACTGATTCAGCAGGGAGGACTTGATATACCTTTCATTATAATAAAAAGAGCCTATCACATTAGTGTCCAGCGTATCATAAATTTTCTTTCCCTCTGAAAGTTCCCCGTTTTGTGCCAGACTGTTGACTGCGGATCTGGTGCCGGGGTCACTGAAACACAAGCCTATATTCAGACACAGGCACAAAACAATGAATATGAGAAAAAGTTTTTCCCGTAATAACTTTTTCACTTCCAGCAAACAGTATATCATCCTGTTACCTCTCATCCCTGTACACAGTCAAAAATACATCTTCCAGATTTGGGTATACTTCCACTGCACTTCCGCAGTATTCTTCGCTGTAAAAGCGTACCATGCTTCCCTGTGTGCTCTGCCTCTCGCTCAAGACCTCATGATCTATCGTAATAACAGAACCAGCAGGCACCTCAAATATCTTCCCTTCCAGCCATCCGCAGACCTGATCCGGGGTCTCATTGCAAAAGACTTCATGGTCTTTTAGCATGATGATCCTGTCCGCTATCGTTTCAATGTCTGAAACAATGTGGGTGGACAGAATGACGATACGTTCACCAGACAGGTCACGCAGCATATTCCTGAAACGCACCCTCTCTTTGGGGTCAAGCCCGGCAGTAGGTTCGTCCAAAATCAGGATTTTCGGATCGTTCAGCAGAGCCTGGGCAATACCCACCCGCTGGAGCATCCCTCCTGAAAACTTTCTCATCTTCTGGCCTGCTACATCCGATAAAGAAACCTTCTGGAGCAGCATTTGAATACGCTTCTCCGCATATGTGCGCTCCAGACCTTTCAAAGCCGCCATATATTTCAAAAACTGTACAGGCGTATAATTTTTGTAATAGCCAAACTTCTGCGGAAGGTAGCCTATCAGGTCACGGTAATCTTCATCTAAATCCGTAATGTTCGTTCCCTCCCATGTGATTTCGCCCTTTGTTGGAAAAGAGAGCGTGACCAGCATCTTCATCAGGGTTGTCTTTCCTGCTCCATTAGGGGCAAGCAGTCCATATACCCCATTTTGAAATTCAAGCGTAATGTCCCGGAGTGCTGTAAACTGACCATATTTTTTCGTCACATGATTAACTGATAGCATATTGTTCTTCCTCCCTGGTCTTTGATATGAAAAAAGCAAACAGGGCAATAAGGTATCCTGCAAATACGATAACCGTAATAATAAATACCAGACTGCCTGCAAGGTTCAAAAGAATTGTCTCAAGTTCCTCCCCATAAAACACAATCACAAAAGCATTGATTATCCCCCACAGGACAGGCGGAAGTATCGTTGTCAGATATGGCATACCTTTTATCTGAAACACCAGCATAATTATTCCATACAGAAAAATTGAAACAAACGAAAGCCCTAATATTTTCCAAAAAGCATTGACCGGAAGCTGAAACTGCATAAGCAAAGAGAGCATCAGGACATTCAGAAAAATATTGCTTCCACTGAAACATATCATGCGAAAGGCAGAAACCTGCCTGGCCGTGTACCTGCAGGTCATTTTTATATCATATAGCTGTAAACGGTATTCCTTCCATGATGTCAGCAAATAAGATGCGATATATGCAAATGGGGATACTGCAAATACCATACAGATAATCACCTGCGAACCTGCCTGTATTAAAAGCAGCCATATACAGGCTGCTATCAAAAGTCCTAATAAAAAGCAGTCTCCCACTCCAAAAAATAAAGTATGGAATGTGCAGACACGCCCCACCTCAAGCATTTTCCTGAATTTATCCCCCGGCTTTACCACACCTTTTTCCACAATTTCGCTGATAGCAAAGTTCTTTTCAGCTTCTGACAATTTCTGTATACTCATCGTAAAATTCCCTCCTTACCTGCTTGATCAGACGGTAATATTTCGATTTGACAGATGCTTCCGGCCTCCCGGTCAGTACGGCGATTTCCTGAAAAGTCTGTTCACCATAAATGTGCAGACGAAAAATCTGTTGCACATCCAACTGGAAACTGCTGACGTAATGTTCTATTTTTTCTAAAAATTCAGCTTGGACAATGTTATTCTCATAATCTATCCTGCCCACATAATCAACGGTCTCCGTTTCATCCAGCTCTTCCAACGGGATTGTATCTGGCAGCGCCTTCCGCCTGAAATCAATAATCTTATTCGTCGCAATCCGATAGAGCCATGTACGGAAAGAGGAAAGTTTTTTCTGATAGGAGCCAATAGAACGCAGCATGGAAATGAATATCTCCTGTGTCAGATCACGGGCAAGCTCTTTATCGCTTATCTGTCTTGCAACAAATATATAAATTTCGTCATAATAGGCACGAACAAGGGAATCTGCATCTTTCGATGAGCCAAAGAGTTTGATCCTGTGAATCCATTTCGTTTCCTGTGCAGTGTTCACCCGCCTCCCTCCTTCCCATTTATATATTCGTTTTTTTTCAGAAAAAAGTTTCTTTTTTCTTTATAAATTATTGTATATTTTTTACTACTATCTGAGGCCGTAATTCCTGATATGCAGACTCTGCTATCAGGCCGTCCACCTGCCTATAGAAATGGTAAACCGTCGCATAGGATATAAGCCCATAGCAACGGTTCTCTTTCGTATATTTCTGTTCTAATATTGATACGGTGGCCTCTCTCCCGTTTTGAGCCGCCCCTGTAGTCCGCAGGGGCAAAGTCTTATGTGCTTCCGCGGAATGAGGTGTAAGGATTATCCATACCGCCCTTCACCTACTCTCCCCGATTCCCCAATCTGCCGGAAACCGGGGATGCCTGCCCTATCCGTCCTCTGTGGCTTATTGGGGATATGGAGCCACGGCAGACCTCCCCGTTACTGTACCATCAATACCAAAACTTCGATGTCAGTTCCCGGTTTATGATAGATGAGAGGAAATCGGGATGATTACTCTGGAACATTTTCAGGCTTTCAAGGAAAGCCGCCATGCTTTCCGTCTTTATGTCCGCAAAGGTTGTATCCAGCTCCCGGTCTTTCACGTTTTTCTCCACATATTCCTCCGACTGTTTTTCGTAAGTATCAACCATCGAAGGGTCTTTCTTTACTGCGCCTGCATACCAGTTTGTAAGATATTTCAGTGAACTGAGTCCGCCGTCATCGTTTTGGCCCATCTTCTGGTACTCCGCATATGCGTCTCTATCCATCGTCCGCATCATGTCAAGCGCACTTGTGGTCTGTACAAGGCCGCTCCCATGCCCAAGGTACCTGGCTTTTGCAACGCCATAATCCATGTTCCCGCTGCTGTCGGCTGTGCCTGCGCCTGCCAGCTTCGCAATGGATTCCATTGCTTCCAGAAACGCTTCCCTGCTGTCCTCCGGGATAAAGTTCTGTGCCGCATATTCTGCTTTCTTCATGCCAAGTGAGATGTTCGCCTGCCGTTCCTCCTCCGTCATGGAGCCGCTGTTCCCGACAAGGAAATTCTGCCGGATGATGTCATACACAAATCCCTGCTCCTCTTTGCTGCAGTTCTCCAGTGCGGACGCAACCGCCTTGTCTGCGCCATACATCCCCGAATATGCCGGAAGGTCACTCAGGGTCTTGTCAATCTGCACGATATCCTTTTGGAATGACGCATTTCTTGCCTCCTGATTTTCCGGCACCATGCTGCCTTTCTTTCCTTCCACAAGGGCTGCCATGCCGTCTCCCGAAAATTCCACTATGACCGCATCCCCATACTGTGAACGGATATCCTTCATTGCCTGCAGGGTTTCTTCCCTTGACATCTTATCCATGACCTTGTTGCCATGTTCATCTGTGGTGTTGAACTCATATTTTACAAGGGTGTCCTTCTTATATGCACCACTCCCATATGACGGGATGTTCGTTGTTCCTCTGTAAAACTGTCTGTAATCAATATTCATAATCTGCATTCTCCTTTGCTATATTTTGAATTAAACCTTTATTGTTTAGAGCTACCCCACACCCTCCACAGTCCGCAGAGGCAGAGTTTTATGCGCCTCTGCGGAATAGGGTGTAAGGATTATATCTGTATATCCAATGTGCTGCCCGAAACAGATGACCTGTTCACAAATGTATTGCCGCTTTTGGATAGCTGGCTTTCTACACTTTCTCTTGTAATGCCGTCCAGTGCCCCGGAAGGTATGGCTTTACCATAGTCCCATGTAGGATCAACTGCCTTAATCGCCGATTTAAATGCCTGTGCATATGCCAAATGATACTGCCTCAATGTATAGCCTGCCGACAGTCTGTCATCTGACTTCATCTGCTTATACATATCCATATAAATTTCGGTCTTTCCTTTTCCATCCCCCATTCCATTATTATTCAAAAAATTATTTTTCACGGCTTCAAACATTTTATCTTTGCTGCTTTCGGGAATATCAATAATCTTTTTATAGCTGTCACCTGTTTCATCTGTTACAAGAAGTCCTGTCAATCCAGTAGTGGGCTCGACCCATTCTCCTTTTGAGTTGTAATTTTTCATTAGATTTTTAATTGCCTGGACACAAGTAAACATACTGCCAGTGCAGCCATCCTTTGTCATTTGCTGAATAACAGCTTTATACTGCTTGCTGCTTGTATCAATGCCCGCCGCCTTTAACTGTGACTGTATAGAACTGCTGTTTAATTGCGAAAACTGAAACATACCTGGTAAGGTTGCTCCTGCTCCCCATGTTGATTTTGTTCCCCCGAACATACTTTGGAACAAAAAACTGTAATTAGTAATATTCGACATAATATCGTCCTCCTCGATAAAATATTTTTGCGCCAACCTTGGCCTGCATATAAAGAGGCACTCTCTTATGTACCTCTGCGGAATAAGAGGATAAATATTATATCTTCAAATCCAGATTCGCACCCACCCGTGCCTGTTCTTTTACAGTGGTTTTGCCTGCATCCTCTTCCTGGGCAGCTTCGATGATTGTTTTCATATCTGTATCATTCAGATAAATCGTGCCATCTTTGGACGCAGCCATTTTTTCTTCTAAGATCTGCTCTGCTTTGTTCGGAGTTGTTGTTCCATCTTCCTTTACTACTTTCTTTTCTTCCGACTTTTCGCTTTCCTTCGCTTCCTCTGCATTTTCCTCTAATTTCTCCGCAAGCTGCCCCGCATTTTCACGGGCTTTTTCTCTTGACTTCTCAATCCGCTTTTCGGCGTTTTCCTGCGCTTCTTTGCGGAGTTTTTCATTTAACGCATCTTTTCTAACTGAAACGGTAAAATTACTGTAATTTCCATTTTCATCTAAATAGGCATGGCGGCATACAACTGTACTTCCCGTTGCTGCAAAAAAACTATCTACATACTTATGTGCAGCTTCCACATCTTTCAATCTCTGCGTATATTCCTTTGCTGCATTTGGATCATTCTGCATCTTCTCCAAAAGTTTCGGGCTAATATTCAAAACATCTACTTTACCGTCATTTTTTGTATTAACGCCATAGCCAACTTGTAGCTTCATATTAGGAAACTGTTTCTGCAAACTTTTTAGATATTCCTCATTGTCGCCACTCTTTGCTGTTTCAGTGCCTTTCTGTGTAGCTGCTGTTTCTTTTGTTTCCTCTTTCTTTGCCGCTTCCTTCCTTGATGAAACATATGTGTTTTCATAAACACTGCTGTAATTGCTCACTCCTGTAATTGCCATAATCATATCCTCCTTAAAATTTAATTCCTTTTACCTATAATATTTTGAACAACGCCATCATCCAATTGTCCTCCTGCCTTATGTATGGAATCCGGACTACCTCATCCGTTGAATCAGTTTCATATAAACATGACTGCCCACCGCATGAAAAACCGGGAAGTTTATAAAATCCTCCAAAGACAATATAAATCTGCCCCTCTGCATTGTTTTTTCCCAAAAATGCTTCAAATGCCTCCCTGTCCACATAAACATAACTGTCATCATAAGAAATCATCTGTTTCAATCTGCTATCATGATTTGAAATGGTAACTCCATCTTCACCGACATACTCATATACCAGTATGCTTTCATCTTCCCTGAATTGGGCATAAGAACAGCTATGTATGACGAGTAACACCGCACCTGTTACTGCTACCAGAACTGCTGCCACGCCCATGCACAGTTCTTTCCGGTATGGGCGGAAACCTGCAATCTTCCCCATCCGCCTTTTCATGTCTGTAAATTCACTTTCCCCTGCATAGGTAACGGCGGGCGGTACATTCTCCGATTCAGAGCGCAGCAGTTTCAGAGTTTTCAGCAATACCAGCCCATACTCATGTGCCGTCTTCCCACTGTTCTGTATGCACACCCTGTCGCAGATATCTTCCATGTCCGCCCTGAAATGTTTCTGGAAGACTGTCAGGAACAGATTAATCCACAAAAGGCACCTCAGCATATCCCACGCAAGCCCGAACCATAAATGCCCTAACCGGATATGTGTCTGCTCATGCTGTATAATGGCTTTTAATTCCTCCCGGCTGTAGCTGTCTGCCATTGCTTTTGGCAGGACAATCTTCGGTTTCAGCAGGCCGATTGTGAATGGCGTAATATTCATGTCAGTAACACTGATCCTGATGCTGTCAAAAAAGACTTTTTCCATTCCGGCAACCAGTCTCCGAAGGCGCAGCCGCTTTCCAAAGACACAGATAGTGGCTACCAGAATACCCGTTGTATAAATACGACCAACCCACAGACAGGACATAGTTCCCTTTGTCATCCACCATGTTGCCTTACATATGGCTGCATTTTCATAAAACAGCCGCAGCTTCCCAAGAAACGGTGGAAACAGAAATACTGCCCATAGCATCCCCTTCAAAAAAGTCCTTTCTGAAAAAAGCACTTTCCGTAACAGCATCACAAGCCCGGTCAGTACAAATGAAAAGGCGGCGCACCGCACAAGCTGTGTTGTCAGATATACTGCACATACATCCAGAAAGCTGCCAATCCATTGCCAGTCAGGCATCGGTCCCACCCTCTTTGTCCGGAGATTCCGCATTCTGCCCCTTGCTTTTTTCCAGAATATCCTCCAGTTCCTTTATCTGCTCATCCGTCAATGCGAAGCTCTGCAGCAACGCCGCCATTGCATTTGTACCGCTGCCGGAAAAATAGCTGTCCACAAACTTCCTGCTTTTCTCTTTCACACATTCCTCTTTTTGCCTCAGAACATAGTAGTGGTAAACCCTTGAATCATGCTCATCCACGGTATAACCAAGGATATCTTTCTGGTTCAGGCGGTTCATCAATACCCGCACCATCCTCATAGACATATCCACATTCCCCTGCATCCTTTTGTAAACTTCGGAGGATGTCAATGGCATATCGCTCGCCCAGAGAACCTCCATGATCTGCCATTCGCTCGGTGTAATCTCTTCCTTTGCCATATCTCTGCCTTCCTTTCGTTTTATTTCGTCACTTTATATATCGGTCAATTATTGTTAATTGTTAAGAGCCGTTGACGTTTTTGCATGATATGGGTATGGACAGAGGGCAGATCATGGAAATTACTTCCCAACTATCCAAGCAATTTCCCTTATCAGGCCGCCCGGCCTGCCTGGGGAAAAGGCAGACCGCCGCATATGGCGGATGAAGCCCATAGTGCGGCGGTTTGTCTTTTGTAGGGTTCATAATCAATGCAACAAATATTTATGAAAAATCAATCTTAAGTTCCTTAATTATCGGGCTACATGGTGCTTAATTAGTACAACAACCAATAAGCCACAAACTCCTAATGAGCCATATGTAAAAATAAATTTCAAAACAGTAAATATATTTGATGTATAACAAATTCCTTGGCCTATGGCCAAAAAATCTTTTATCATTTTTCTGATTAAAAGATTTTCTCCTAAATCAAAAACAAAACTAAGCAACGGGAAAAACAGTACAAATTTATATTTCTTTAATCCTGTCTTTTCCAAAAGGAATGATAATGCCGAAAAGTAAAAGATATTGTAAATAATCATATAACCAATATCAACATAAAAGAAGCAATTTGCATAAAACCAACGCCCCGCCTCTCCCAAGCCCCATATGTATGACTGACATTCCACAAAAGAATATCCTAACCGTAAGTCCAAAATTGTCTGAAAATCATTATATGCCGCAACTTTTCCCGCCAAACAACGCATGACAAACATCCCACCCATAAATAAAATGAAGAGAATAATTATTACTGCTACATTTAGTCTTCTTTGATATTCCTCCAATATTCTCATTGCAGTTCCTCCTAAAACTCCGCTACTATGCTTGCTATCGATAGCATTGTAATATATAATAATCTAAAAAGAAAGAACACACTTTTTTGTTATATACTATCAAAAAGGAGAGTAATATGGATAAATATTGCCAGTTGGCTCAAATCGGATATCAAAAATTTGAAAAAGTTGTTGACATTTTAGGTGGGAAATGGAAGTTACGCATTTTATATTTTTTAGGACTTCATAGGGTATTAAGATATAGCGAATTAAAAAAACTCCTAACACCCATAACACATAAAATGCTCAGTATGCAATTAAAAGAATTAGAACACTCAGGAATAATCATTCGTACCGAATACCCACAGGTACCACCTAAAGTTGAATATTCCATAAGCCCTAAAGGAAAGGCATTGATGCCCATTTTTGAAGAAATGGCCAACTGGATTGTTACATATGAAAGCGAGAATCAATAAGAATGATTTCCTAAATAAGCGTGAAAAGACTTTGCAAAACAGCTCTTATGGAACTTTACTCATATATCATTTGGCGAAACTCTTACTTTTCGGCAACCCCTTATACAATTTGGTGGAACTACAGCTTTGCCAAATTGTATCCGACTTTCGCCAAATCGTTCATGCTTTTGGGCAAAAGAACCATCCAACTCCTGAATGTAAAATTGCTCTAAAAACACAAGAATAAAATGTAAATTTCAGACCTATGTACTGCCAAGAATGCCATATTTCCCAGAAACAAAAAATACAAAATCAAAAGAACGCCACTATAGCCCCCTTTTATCCTTTTATCCCATCTCCCTGAACGTGCTCGCCATTCCTTCTACAAGGCTCCATTGACGCTGCATATAGGAATTCAGATTTACCGTGCTTTGCCGATATGCCTTACAAACCATTGATGGATTATCAAAATGCTCCATGACTGCGAAAGCGGCACAGTAACCGCTCTCCATCCCAGCAGAAATGCCCTCACCCAAAGGATTCAGAAATCCAGCAATCTCCCCGGCAAAAGGGACACGCCAAAAAACTCATACAAGAATACAAATCATGAACTATTAGAACTTTTTTCGTTGTTTTCAACTTGAGGCTTGCCACTGCCTACCTATAAAGCTATAATAATTCCTTGTAAGAAAGCAAAATTTTTAGTTAACCAGATAAGGAGAGTAACCGATATGCAGGAGTTTATTACACCACCAAACCATAAAGGATTTTCTGCCAAGAAACTTTTTGACGAAAATGGTAAGATTAAATGGGGTGCAATCGCCTATATTGAAAAAGGCGGTGGCGGCCCGGAGGGGAATCACACACATAACGATAACCATATCTTTATCGTAGTTGACGGCGAAGCAAAGGTTATTCTTGATGACAAGGAAGTGATTATCAAGAAAAATGAATCTTTCTTTGTAGATGGCATGGTGCCACATTCTATCTGGAATAATGCAGATCAGACAACTGTTGTAATCAAAATTTCTACAGAGAGGGAACAAAACGTATAATAATATCAAGCAGCAGGAAAACCGTGATAGGTTTTCCTGCTATTCTTTATCGTTATTTAATTCAGTTTTTATCCCTTTCCCATTCACTATCACGGAAACTCATATACAAACACGGAAACTCCATGCCGTTTCCGTGTTTGTATCATATCCCCCGTTTATCGACAGCATTTTCTGCCAACCTAATACCCTTTTCCGCAAAAACCGCCAATATCCTACTCCTTTTTACCTTTCCGTTTTATACTATCACGGAAACCCCCGACTTTTGCGTGAAAGTATACTTTTGCCTGATAGTACGATTTTTGCCCTTATCGCCATCCTATCAGCGGCATCCAGACACAAAAAAAAGTTGGGGCCCACCACCCACCGTGATGAACCCCACCAAGCCTTAAAAGCCTTGATTTTAAGCCATTCTTCCATACTTTCGCCTACAAGTACCCAAATTCCTATGGCATTATTTTTTTATTGCCGCCTGTGCCGCCGCCAATCTCGCGATCGGCACCCTGAACGGTGAACAGGATACATACGTCAGCCCGACTTTATGGCAAAACTCCACGGAAGAAGGATCGCCGCCGTGCTCGCCGCAGATGCCAAGTTTGATATCCGGTCTTACGGAACGGCCTTTCTCCGCCGCCATCTGCACTAACTGACCAACACCGCTCTGGTCGAGTCTGGCAAACGGATCAGATTCATAAATTTTGTTCTTATAGTAATCTCCCAGGAATTTTCCTGCATCGTCACGGGAGAAGCCGAATGTCATCTGTGTCAGGTCGTTTGTACCAAAGGAAAAGAACTCCGCTTCTTCTGCGATTTCATTTGCCAAAAGGGCTGCTCTCGGAATTTCAATCATCGTACCGACATGGTATTTAATATCCGAATTTTTCTCTTTCTTTACCAGCTCCGCGGTTTCCACTACGACATCTTTGACGAATTTCAGCTCTTTCTTTTCTCCAACGAGCGGAATCATGATTTCCGGAACGATATCGAAGCCTTTCTCTTCTTTCACTTCGATTGCCGCTTCCATTACGGCTCTCGTCTGCATTCTTGCAATTTCCGGATAAGTAACCGCAAGACGGCATCCGCGGTGTCCCATCATCGGGTTAAACTCATGCAGGGAATCACAAACCAGCTGTACCTCTTCGGCTGTCATCATCATCTGAACCGCCAGATCGTCAATATCCGCCTGTTCTGTCGGAACAAACTCATGAAGCGGGGGATCCAGGAAACGAATTGTAACCGGTCTGCCCTCCATTACTTCGTAAAGTGCCTTAAAGTCGCCTTTCTGGAAAGGAATCAGCGCATTTAATGCTTTTTCTCTCTGCTCTACGGTTCTTGCAAGAATCATCTGGCGGATCTTCGGGATTCTGTCGGGTTCGAAGAACATATGTTCCGTCCGGCAGAGTCCGATGCCTTCCGCACCGTATTTGATCGCATTCGCCGCATCGGCCGGCGTATCCGCGTTGGTGCGTACTTTTAATTTACGGTACTGGTCAGCCCAGCCCATGATTCTGCCGAAGTTGCCGCTTACGGAAGCCTCTACTGTTTTAATATCGCCTTTATAAATCTTACCGGTGGAGCCGTCTAAAGAAATAAAATCGCCCTCATGGAATATCTCTCCGCCCAGTTCGAATACTTTGTCCATTTCATTGATGGCTATTTCACCGCATCCCGATACGCAGGCTGTTCCCATACCGCGCGCTACAACTGCCGCATGGCTTGTCATGCCGCCGCGTACGGTCAGGATGCCTTCCGCCGCGTGCATTCCTTCGATATCTTCCGGTGAAGTTTCCAGACGCACCAAAATGACTCTCTCTCCCTTTTCATGTGCCTCTTTGGCTTCTTCCGCCGTAAAATATACTTTACCTGCCGCCGCACCGGGGGATGCAGGAAGTGCCTGACCGATAACCTGTCCCGCTTTTAAAGCGGCCGCATCAAAGGTCGGGTGCAGTAACTGATCCAGGGATTTTGCCTCAATCCGGAGCACCGCTTCTTCCGGCGTAATCTTTCCTTCGTCTACGAGATCGCATGCGATCTGAATCGCTGCAGGTGCAGTTCTTTTTCCGTTACGGGTCTGCAGGAAGAACAGTTTCCCGTTTTCGATCGTAAATTCCATATCCTGCATATCGCGGTAATGGTCTTCCAGTTTATTCGCTATTTCCATAAACTGTTTATAGCATTCCGGCAGGTCTTCTTCCAGTTTGGTAATCGGCTGTGGTGTACGGATACCTGCCACAACGTCCTCACCCTGTGCGTTGATCAGGTATTCGCCATATATGCCTTTCTCTCCGGTGGAAGGATTTCTGGTAAAAGCAACGCCTGTGCCGGACGTATCGCCCATATTGCCGAATACCATCGCCTGTACGTTGACCGCCGTGCCCCAGTCGCCCGGAATATCGTTCATTCTTCTGTATACGATGGCTCTTTCATTATCCCAGGAACGGAATACGGCCTTAACCGCTTCCATCAACTGTACTTTCGGTTCCTGCGGGAAATCCTCTCCTTTATTTTCTTTATAAATTGCTTTGAATCTGACAATGATTTCTTTCATATCGTCCGCTGTCAGATCAGTATCGTAGGTTACTCCTTTGGAAGCTTTGATTTCGTCAAGAATTCTTTCGAAATAAGATTTGGGAATCTCCATAACAACGTCGGAGAACATCTGAATAAATCTTCTATAAGAATCGTATGCGAATCGCGGATTTCCGGTCTTTTTAGCGAATCCCTCTACCGCAATATCAGTCAGTCCCAGATTCAGAATTGTGTCCATCATGCCCGGCATGGATGCCCTTGCACCTGAACGAACGGATACCAGTAACGGATTTTCCGTATCGCCGAATTTCTTATCCTGCTTTTTCTCTAAAAGCTCAAGCGCATCGAAAATCTGTTTCTGAATTTCTTCTGAAATCTGTTTTCCATTGTTGTAATAATCCGTGCAGGCCTCTGTCGTAACCGTAAAGCCTTGCGGAATCGGCAGTCCGAGATTGGTCATCTCTGCAAGATTTGCGCCCTTTCCGCCTAAAAGATTACGCATATCCGCATTGCCTTCTTCAAATAAGTACACCCATTTTGCCATAGCATCTCCCTCTTTTCTAAATGATTGTGCTTTTTCTAATCATAACATATCTTCCTTTATCACGCACCAACTTTTTCCTTTTTTTCCTCAGAAAATATTTTCTGAGAAGAAATCGTTTTTTCTTCCGAAATGTTTTTCAGAGAATGTTTTGAAACCTCCGGAATAAAGCTTTCAAAAATGAATAAATCAAAATCTTTTTCGAGGCTTTCCAGCTGTTTCTGGTCTTTCACAGTCCAGGCAACCGCCAGGTTTTTATACAGTCTGCGGCAGATACGCCGTCCGGGCTCTTCCTTAAAACGACAGTTATAAGCGATAAAATCCGGGCTGGTCGCCCAGTTCATCAGCAGGTGGGTCAGGAAAAAATGTAAAATATTGTTGTAATTGCCGTCATGCCGAAAATTTGTGGACAGCTGGCCCCTCATAACTTCCTTATGATGTCTGCGATACCATAAAAGCGCTAACGGATTAAAAGATTCTATGCAGTAAACGCCGTGATATCCGGCCAGCATTTTTTGCACAGTCGGGCAAAGGGACAAATCCGTCCATTCGATTTTTAACTCGATAATGAGCGGGACTTTTCCGTCAACCATTTGCAGAAACTCCTGTAACGACGGTATTTTTTCTTCTGTCTGTAAAAGCGTCAGCTTCCGCAGCTCTTCATAAGTGAAATCTCCCGGTTTTCCAGATACGCCGCAGATGCGTTCCAGCGTAAAATCATGAAAAATAACCGGCACGCCGTCCTTTGTCAGCTGCACGTCCAGTTCTATGCCATATCCCGATTCCACAGCCTTCCGAAAAGCAGGCATGGAATTTTCCGGCGCGTCCGTCCGGTTATCATGCAGCCCTCTGTGCGCATAATATACGCCGAGATAAGGCTTTCTTTTCGGCCTCCCGACAATCCTCGGCATAATCATAAGCATATATAAAAAACACAACGCAGCACAACATACTACTATTATCATAGCCGTTTTCCAAATTATCATACTCTTACCTCTTGTCCGCTTCATAACGTATTCTTTTGATCAGCTGCCTGACAGGCCGTTTCGTCTTCTGCCGCGGTTAATGCCGCTTCACGACGTATTCTTTTCATAAGTCCCGAAGGTGCATTTTAAATCTGCCCTGCCGCCTTCACAGGGCGCCGTCCGACAGCAAAAAAGACAGACCTGACGTCTGCACTATCCTCATTATAATTTAAAACCTGAAAACTGCAAGTCCAATTCTTCCGAATTCTTCCGTTTCCGCCGGATTTATGCTGATTTTTCTTGAAAAAGCCTTTTGTTTATGTATAATAGAAGAAGTGACTGTCAACCGAAAAATAAACTGAGAGGTTTTCAATATGATTAGTGCAAACAATGTAACTTACAGGGTAGGAAAAAAAGCCCTGTTTGAAGATGTGAACATCAAATTTACGGAAGGAAACTGCTACGGCCTGATCGGCGCGAACGGCGCGGGCAAATCTACCTTTTTGAAGATTCTTTCGGGCGCGCTGGATACCACCAACGGCGACATTGCCGTTACGCCGGGACAGCGCCTTTCCGTACTGGAACAGGATCATTTCAAATACGACGGCTATCCGGTCATGGATACCGTTATTATGGGTAACGAACGGCTTTATCAGATTATGAAAGAAAAAGACGCAATTTATGCCAAAGAAGATTTTTCCGATGAGGACGGCATCCGCGCCAGCGAACTGGAAGCGGAATTTGCCGAGATGGACGGCTGGGACGCGGAATCAAACGCCGCCATGCTGTTAAATGGGCTCGGCATCGATACGAGCCTGCATTACAACATGATGAGTGATTTAAACGGTAACGAGAAGGTGAAAGTCCTGCTCGCAAAAGCGCTGTTCGGCAACCCGGACATTCTCCTTTTAGATGAGCCGACAAACCATCTGGATCTGGATGCTATCGCATGGCTGGAAGAATTTCTGATTAATTTTGAAAATACGGTAATCGTCGTTTCCCATGACCGTTATTTCCTGAACAAAGTATGTACGCATACCGCTGATATCGACTATGGAAAAATTCAGCTATACGCCGGAAACTATGACTTCTGGTATGAGTCCAGCCAGCTCATTATCAAACAGCGTAAGGAAGCCAATAAGAAAAAAGAAGAACAGATTAAGGAATTACAGGAATTTATCTCCCGTTTCTCCGCCAACGCTTCCAAATCCAAGCAGGCGACCTCCAGAAAACGTGCCCTTGAAAAAATTGAGCTGGACGATATCAAACCTTCCAGCCGGAAATATCCTTATATTGATTTCCGTCCGGAACGCGAAATCGGCAACGAAGTGCTGACGGTAGAAGGCATCAGCAAAACCGTCAACGGCGAAAAAGTTCTGGACAACGTTTCCTTTATTGTCGGGCATGACGACAAAATCGCTTTCGTCGGCGGCAACGAACTGGCTAAAACGACTTTATTTAAAATCCTGACAGGTGAACTGGAACCGGATGAAGGTACCTACAAATGGGGTGTCACCACCTCCCAGGCTTATTTTCCGAAGGATAATACGGCCGAATTTGACAACGATTATACGATCAGCGACTGGCTGATGGGCTACTCTCCCGTTAAGGATATCACCTATGTCCGCGGGTTCCTCGGCCGCATGCTTTTTGCCGGCGACGACGGAATCAAAAAGGTAAAAGTCTTATCCGGCGGGGAAAAAGTCCGCTGTCTGCTTTCCAAAATGATGATCAGCGGCGCAAACTGTCTGATTTTCGACGAACCGACAAACCATCTGGATATGGAAGCCATCACCGCGCTGAACGAAGGCATGATACGTTTTAAAGGTGTGGAACTTTTCTCCTGCCACGACCATCAGGTCGTACAGACTACGGCCAACCGTATTATTGAAATTCTGCCGGACGGTACGATCATCGACAAGATCACGACTTACGACGAATATCTGGAAAGCGACGAAATGGCAAGAAAGCGTACCGTATACACGAGTACCGCCACGGAAGAAGACTGATGAACCGGGTTGATCTTCATGTACACTCAGACAAATCGGACGGCACATTTACACCGGCGGAACTGGTGGATTATGCCCTGGAAAAAGGCCTTTCCGCCTTTGCCCTGACCGACCACGATACGACGGACGGCCTGGACGAAGCCATCTCACATGCGGCGGATAAACCCATCGAAGTCATTCCCGGCATCGAATTTTCCACCGAATACGAGGGAAAAGACGTCCACATCGTGGGACTTTATATTCATTATAAAGAACCCGCTTTTCAGCAGAAAATACAGTCTTTTGTAGACGCCCGCACACAACGCAATATCAGGATGTGCCAAAATTTACAGGATGACGGCATCGATATCACTTATGAAAAATTATGTGAAGAACATCCCGATGCCGTACTGACGCGGGCACATTATGCGGTCTATCTGAAAAACCACGGTTATGTGACAAGCTATGCCGAGGCCTTTTCCAAATATGTGGGCGACCATTGTAAATACTTCGTACCCAGGGAAAAAATCACTCCGTCTCAGGCGGTCGGACTGATTCTTGAAAACGGCGGCGTCCCGATTCTGGCCCACCCGCCGCTTTACCATATGGGAAAAGACCGGCTGGACGCCCTCGTATCCACATTAAAACAGGCCGGTCTCATTGGGATTGAAGCCGTTTACAGCACTTACGAACGACAGGACGAGCGGAATATGTTCGGTCTTGCAAAAAAATACAATCTGCTTCCGAGCGGCGGCTCCGACTTTCACGGTGGAAATAAACCGGGCCTGGATTTGGCAGTCGGTTACGGAAAGCTGTTCGTCCCGGAAGAATTTCTGGACAATATCCGGAAAGCGGCGGGACACACATCATCATGATCTTAGCCAGCGCCGCCGTTTTGGCGGCATAAAACTTTCGGAACGGAATCCTGGAGGCGGCATGAAAATATTATTCACAGATTTAGACGGCACTTTATTAAATAATCAAAGCGTGATATCGGAGAATACGAAAGCGTTCCTCGACAATTTTATTCGGTCAGGCCACAAGCTGGTGCTCTCTTCCGGCCGGCCCCTTCTAAGCATTCTGGAAGTCATGGAGCAGGCCGGCCTTCATTATCCGGGCATCCTCATTTCCGCAAACAACGGTACGCTGATTTATGACTGTGACCGTAAAACGCCGATTCTGGAAAAAAGGCTTCCGCTCTCTCAGGTATCTTATTTACAGGCACAGGCGAAAGCGTTTCAGCTGCACATCCAGACTTACACGGACGAGGCGGTTGTCACCGCAGAAGAAGACGAGGAAATCCGTTTTTACCGAAGACGAATCCATCTGCCTCTGCTTCTCGCACAGGACTACGCTTCCGTTCTTCCGAAAGAACCGCTGAAAATGCTGGCCATTCATTTAAACGATCACAGCCGGCTGACCGCTTTTCGCGATGCGGTTTCGGACTGGGCCGCCGATAAGATTCAAATGATTTTCTCCAACGATTTTTATCTGGAACTTTTTCACAAAGACGCAGGAAAAGGAAATGCCGTGCGCTTTTTGTGCGATTATTTTCAGATTCCGCTCTCGGACGCTTATGCGGCGGGAGATGCTGACAACGATATTTCCATGCTTCAGGCCGCCGGATGCGGCATCGCTATGGCAAATGCCGCGCCGAAAGTCAAAGCAGCCGCCGATGTCATCACCCCGAAGGATAACGACAACGACGGCCTCGCGGATTTTCTCAGGTCGGTTCTTCCATAACCGACCTGATCTTTCCGGTATCCCGGCTCTCAATCGATTACATCGCAAAATCAAACAAACTGATCTGGTTTGATTCCGGCAGGTCGCCGAGGATGCCGAGCCTGTCCATCAGTTCCGTGACGGTCAGAGAAACTTTCGTACGCTCCCTGAAATCGTCTTTTGACAAGAACGGTCCCATCTTCGCCGCTTCCACTACCGCATCGGCCGCTTTTTCTCCGAGTCCGTCAATGCTGTTTAACGACGGCATCAGCTTATTAACGCCCGACACCTGAAAAAGTCTGGCCTGTGCGCTGAACAGATCGATCGGTTCAAATTCAAAACCTCTCGCATACATTTCCTGGACGATCTTCATATCCCGGTAAGAATCCTGTTCTTTCTTGCTCAGCTCATCGCTTCTTCTTTTATAATCGGCCATCACGTTTTCCAGATGCTGCTGCCCCTGGCACATCAGTTCATAGGAAAAACCGGACGCGCGGATGCTGAAAAACGCCGCGTAATAGGCAAGCGGATAATTGATCTTACAGTAGGCGATGCGCCATGCCATCATGACATAGGCCGCCGCATGGGCTTTCGGGAACATGTACTTGATTTTTTTGCAGGACCAGATATACCAGTCAGGCACATCGGCCGCTTTCATGGCCTCTTCCCATTCCGGCTTTAATCCTTTTCCCTTTCGGACGCTTTCCATAATCGTAAAAGAAAGCGCCGGTTCCACGCCCATATGAATCAGATAAATCATGATATCGTCACGACAGCATATGGCGGTGGAAATCGTGGCCTTCCCTTCCTCAATCAGCGTCTGGGCATTGCCGAGCCACACGTCGGTTCCGTGCGCCAGCCCCGCAATGCGGACAAGGTCCGTAAAGCATTTCGGTTTGGCGTCGATAACCATCTGCATCGCAAATTCCGTTCCAAATTCCGGTATGCCGAGGCATCCCAGTTTACAGCCGTTGATCTGTTCCGGCCGGATGCCGAGCGCTTCCGTCGAAGCAAACAGCGACATTACCTGTTTATCATCCAGCGGGATTTTGACCGGATCAATTCCCGTCATATCCTGTAACATACGAATCATGGTAGGATCATCATGTCCGAGAATATCGAGTTTCAACAGGTTATGATCGATCGAATGGTAATCGAAATGGGTCGTCACGATATCGGTTTTCATATCGTTGGCCGGATGCTGTACCGGAGTAAACGAGTTAATATCCTCTCCCACCGGCAGCACGACGATGCCGCCCGGATGCTGCCCCGTGCTTCTTCTGACGCCCGTACACCCCATGACAAGGCGATTGATCTCACAGGTCCGTTTCCGCACCCCATGATCTTCATAATAATTTTTCACATAGCCAAAAGCCGTCTTATCCGCCAGCGTACCGATCGTACCCGCGCGGTAAGTCTGCCCGTAACCGAAAATAACTTCCGTATATTTATGCGCCTTACTCTGGTATTCGCCGGAAAAATTCAAATCGATATCCGGCTCTTTATCGCCTTTGAAACCGAGAAACGTTTCAAAGGGAATGTCAAATCCTTCCTTTTGCAGAGGCGTTCCGCAGACCGGGCAATCCTTATCCGGCATATCACAGCCGGCGCCGCCGCTGAAAGCAATGACTTCCTCGGAATCAAAATCATAATAATGACATTTCGGACACAGATAATGGGGGCTCAATGAATTTACCTCGGTAATACCCGCCATGTTCGCCACAAAAGAAGACCCAACGGAACCTCTGGACCCCACCAGATAACCATCCTCCACCGATTTCCATACCAGTTTCTGCGCGATAATATACATAACCGCAAAACCGTTGGAGATAATGGAATTCAGTTCTCTTTTTAACCGCGCTTCCACGATTTCCGGCAGCGTCTCCCCGTAAAGTTCATGCGCCTTTTTATAGCAGATATCCGTCAGCAGTTTATCGCTGTTCTCAATGACCGGCGGACATTTATCCGGTCTGACCGGGGACATGGATTCGATCATATCCGCAATCCGGTTCGTGTTGGTAATGACCACTTCTTCCGCCTTATCGCTGCCGAGATAGGAAAACTCCTCAAGCATCTCTTCCGTCGTCCGAAAATAGAGCGGCGCCTGATTGTCCGCATCCGCAAAATGCTGTCCGGCCATGATGATTCTCCGGTAGACCTCATCGCCCGGATCCAGAAAATGCACGTCGCAGGTTGCCACCACCGGTTTGTGAAACTGCTCGCCCAGCTTTACGATCTTACGGTTGATTGCTTTGATATCTTCCATCGAATTGATGTTGGGAAGCTTCTCGGATTCGATCATGTACCGGTTATTTCCAAGCGGCTGAATCTCCAGGTAATCATAAAAGCGCACGAGTCTGGCGATTTCCGCGTCCGACTTTCCGTCAAGCAGCGCGCGGTACAGTTCTCCGGCCTCGCAGGCGCTTCCGAGAATCAATCCTTCCCGGTACTGCTGTAACAGGCTTTTCGGAATCCGCGGCCTTCTGGCAAAGTAATTCAAATGAGCCTCCGAAACAAGGCGGTAAAGGTTCATGCGGCCGATATTGTTTTTAGCCAGAATAATCGCATGATGGGTCGGCAGTTTTTTGACGATATCGGGACTGGACTTACCCATCGCGTTCACTTTCGCAAGCGTATCCGCCCCTTCTTCCGCCAGCATCGGAATAAACTTGACGAAAATCTCAGCCGTCGCTTCCGCATCGTCCACTGCCCGGTGATGATTCTCCAGCGAGACGTTCAATGTCTTTGCCACCGCATCCAGCGTATGTTTAGCCTGCCCCGGCAGAAGAATCCTGGCAATGCCGACGGTATCCACATAAGTAAAGTTATGGGCAATCGAAAGCCTGTCGCAGTTTTCCATGATGAAACTCATATCGAAATTCGCATTGTGCGCCACCAGAACCGCATCTCCGCAAAAATCCAGAAACTGCGACAGAATCACCTCGATGGTCGGCTCACCGATTACCATATCGTCCTGAATGCCCGTCAGTTTTTCAATCTCAAAAGGAATCGGCACTTCCGGATTCACGAAAGCAGAAAAACGCTCCGTGATCTGTCCTTCCGATACTTTGACCGCGCCGATTTCAATAATTTTATGATTGACCGGAGAAAAGCCCGTCGTCTCGATATCAAACACGACGAACGTGCCCTTGAAATCCTGACCCTTTCCATTGGTTACGATTTCCCGCAGATCATCTACCAGATAGGCTTCCACACCGTATATGATCTTGAAAAAATCCTGTTTGTCCGGGTCCTCTTCTCCCGCTTCTTTTCTTTTCGCCTTCTCCGCCTTCCACAAATCTTCCCAGACATGATTTGCATCCGGAAAAGACTGCAAAACACCGTGATCTGTGATCGCGATTGCCGGATGCCCCCATTTGTACGCCCGTTTTACAATATCTTTTGCCTCCGATACGCCGTCCATATCGCTCATCTTCGTATGACAGTGCAGCTCCACGCGCTTTCGGACGCTCGTATCGGAACGGGAAACGGTAAAATCGGGAATCTTCTTTACACCATAAATAGAACCGATCGTCAGTTCATGATCGAACTTGTCGATAACCGCCGTTCCTTTCAGTTTGATAAAAGCGCCCGGCTTCATTTCCGCCGTGATTTCCCCGACCTGTTCCGTCGCAACGAACAGCTTCACCGTCATGGTATCCGTAAAATCCGTAATATCATAAATCAGGATTGTCCGCTCATTCTTGATATCGCGTTTGTCAAAATTCAGAATCTTGCCGCGCACGACCACATCGCCGATTTCCCCAATCACTTCTTCCATCAGCATCGCATCTTCTTCAAAATCTCTTCCGTACAGAACATCCGGATTATCGGAACGCTTCATCGGCCTTCGGCCGTCAGCCCCTGCGCCCCGTTCTTTTCGGAATGATCTTCCCTGTGCGCCGGCGCCGGGACCGTTCCATGTCACTGTTTTTCCGGCCGGTGCGGCAGTCTTGCCGCCGTCCGCACCGGTTCCGGCTGTCTGGGCTTTTGCATCCGCCATCGCCTTTCCCGAAGCCGCGCCGGCCGTCATGCCCGCAGATGCCGAAAGTGCTCCTTCCGAAGCCGGTAACGCCGGTTCCGTTCCGAAAGCGTCCGTTTTTCCGTTTTCCGGCCCGGCGAATGCCGAAGCTCCGACCGCGCCGACGCCTTCCGGCCTGTCCACGGCATCCGCGTCCCGGCCGCCTTTTCCATAGCCGGCCCGTGCGGAAATCTCCGCGATCTGCATTGCCAGCCGTTTCTCGTCCTCTTCTTTATGTTTTGCCGCCTTATGCTCTTTATAATCTGTCAGAATTTCCACGGAAAACCCGCAGCGCTCATTATAGATCTTGTCCAAAATGCGCGCCAGCTCTTCCGCTTTTTCCTTTCCAAGAATCGTATCTTCCAGCGTCAGCATCACTTTTCCTTCAGAAGGATAAGTGATATCGGCATTTTTAAAAAGGTTATATTCGATCGGCGAATAGTCCCGCAATTCCAACAGAATGCTCTCACGGTAAATATCCATCAGTTTTTCCGGTGTATACTGCGAAGAAAGATGAAATCTCTCATAGATGCGGATTACCATCGGCGCCCCCGGAAAGAACTGCTTCTTCATTTCCTGTTCCACCAGTAAAACATCCGCTTTCTGAATCAGTCTGTCGGAAGAAAGATAGATCCTGAGAAAGTCCTTGCGTTTCGTCGCAGAAACCCGCTCCACCATGACCTGTTCGAACAAATCCTGCATGCCGCTGTTCAGTTTTAATGTCGGGAATACCTCAAAAAATTTTTTGGACATATGCCGTACCTTTCCGCAATACCCTATTCATTACCCAATGACTGTATCCGTATTTCATTTCCCCCAATTCGCAAGCTCTTCCCGCAATGTCATAAGGAGCTGGTCTTCGGGTACTTTCCGGACAATTTCACCGCGTTTGATCAGCAGCCCTTCGCCGTCGCCTCCCGCGATACCGATATCGGCCTCCTTCGCCTCGCCGGGGCCGTTGACGGCACAGCCCATAACCGCTACTTTGATGTCCAGCGGAAATTCCGCGGCCATCGTTTCCACCTGACCGGCCAGTCCGATCAGATCTATTTTTGTCCGGCCGCAGGTCGGACAGGATACGACCTCGATGCCGCCCTTTCGCAGTCCCAGCGTCCGAAGCAGCAGTTTGGCCGACTTAATCTCTTCCACAGGATCCCCGGTTAAGGAAACGCGGATCGTATCGCCGATGCCCTGATACAGAATAATGCCGAGTCCCACCGCCGATTTGATATTTCCGCTGTATAAAGTGCCGGATTCCGTAATGCCCACATGCAACGGATAGTTTGTCTGCCGGGCCAGGACTTCATGAGCCCTGACGCACATCAACACGTCGGACGATTTGATGCTGATGACCAGATTGTCATAATTCAGCGCTTCAATCATATGCACTTTGTCCATCGCGCTTTCCACGATGCCTTCTGCCGTCACGCCGTGGTATTTCTCTACCAGCTCTTTTTCCAGAGAACCGCTGTTGACGCCTACCCGAATCGGAATATTCCGCTCTCTCGCCGCGGCGATGACCGCCGCCACCTTTTCTTTCCCGCCGATATTTCCCGGATTGATGCGTATTTTGTCCGCACCGTTCTCAATCGCCGCAATGGCCATTTTATAATCGAAATGGATATCCGCCACGAGCGGAATATGAATCCGTTTCTTAATTTCCCTGAGCGCTTCCGCCGCTTCTTTCGTCGGAACGGTCACGCGGATAATCTCGCATCCCGCCTGTTCCAGCCGCAGAATCTGCGCTGCGGTCGCCTCCACATCTTCCGTTCTCGTATTGGTCATCGACTGAATCAGGACGGGATTTCCCCCGCCGATTACCCTGTCGCCTATTTTTACAATTTTAGTCTGTTCCCGGTGCATAAGCATCCTCCCTTCGTTCATTTCCCGAACACCCGGACATTCCACGGCATTCCTTCCATTGACGGAACATCTTCAGAACTTTTCTTTACATTATTGTACATCATCATGCCAAAATAGAAAAGCTATTTTCCTTTTTCCGCCTCAGCAGCGCCTTCCGGTCCCCCGCCCCGTATGTAAAAGATCCGCTCCTGTTTCTCCCCCGTCTCGCAATCGGTCAGACCGACGGAAAGTTCAAATAATCCTTCTTTCTCAAAAAGTTCCTGCTCCAGTTCAAACAGGAGATTCCCTTCCGGTTTATAGGCGCTGTCATAACGGATAATGATTTTTTGCCCCTGCTTATTGTATACAATAACGGGTAACGGCGTTTCTCTCCCGTCCGCCTGCATGGACAGCATTCCCGCGCACAGACCGCAGAGCAGAAATCCGGCTGTAAACAATCCGGTTGTCTTTTTTTCCGTCAGCCAGATTCTTCTTTCCAGTTTCCGCAGCGGATATTGATTTCTTCTCTTTTTTCCAATCGTTCCGAATAAATGCCGGCGGCCGAAAAACGTTCCTTTCTCCAGATCTGTCTTGAGTTCTTCCACGGTCTGATAGCGTTTCGAAGGTTCCTCTTTCGTACATTTTTCCACAATCCATTCCATATCCTGCGTCAGTTCCGGGTTGATGCACCGGACAGGCCTTATTCCATACGGCGGTCCGGCCGGGTTATGGCCTGTCAGCATATGATACAGCGTCGCCCCTATGGTGTATAAATCGCTCCGTTCATCCGCTTCCCCGCAAAGCTGTTCCGGCGCCGCATATCCCGCCGTTCCGGCAAGATGAGCCGCCCGGCTGTCATAACGGACATGATAAGCCGTTCCGAAATCCACTACCCGCAGGTTTCCGTCCGGGCAGACAATAATATTGTCCGGCTTTAAGTCCCGGTAAATCACAGGCGGTTTCTGTCCATGCAGATAGGAGAACAGATTCAGCAGCTGTAAAGCCCATGCGCATGCCTGCTTTTCCGGTATTGCCCCTTCCCGTTCAATATAGTTATGTAAACTTTCTCCGCGGATATATTCCATCACAAGATATCGTTTCGTTTCCAGGAAAAAATCGTAGACCGCGGGCAGCATCGGATGCTTCAGACTTTTCAGCATTTCCATTTCCTGTTTCAGCATGCCGTTCTCTTCCTGTTTCGCAGAGCACTTTGCCTCCTTAATTGCAACATGCCGTTCCAGATGCCTGTCCCATGCCAGATAAACAATACCGCTGCTGCCCGCGCCGATTCGTTCTTTCAGTTCATATTTCCCCATCAGGAGATTTTCCGTTTGTCCGCTCATCACATCCGCCTCATTTCTTTCCGCCCATGCCTGTCCGCCGTCTTCTCCATATCGCTTACTATGGGTATAAATTCCCTGTCATTTTCTTTCATCTTTCTCTGCCGGTCCGCATTTTAATATAAACAGCCGACAGATTATCCCGTTCCCCCCGCCGGATGGCCGCCTCGCCGATTTCCCGCAGACGCCTGTCACAGCGTTCCTCCGTCAGAGAATCCGGCGCCAGCGTCTCCCCAAGCTCTTCCGTCTTGATCGCATGCCAGAAACCGTCGCTGCACAATAGAAACGCTTCCCCTTTCCCTGCTGCCCCCATCCGAAAGTCCGGCTGGAAAAAGCCAAAACTGCCCACACATTTTGTCAGTCTGTTCGTTCCCTGTGTATGGTCTTTTGTCAACAGCGTTATGCGGCGCTTTTTCCGCGGAAATAAGCGGTATATTCTGCTGTCTCCGAGATGCCAGAGCAAATACTTTTTTTCCCACAAAACGAGCAGCGACATGGTCGTTCCCATTTCCAGCCCATGCTTCTCCGCATAGGACTGCAAACGCTGCTGTACCTGAAAAACGATTCGTTCCGCAGACCGCCGTAATACCCACAGCGGCTTCTTTTTTCCGACCGCTCGCAGCAGACCATCGTAAAACCATGTAATCAGCGCTTCCGTCAGATAGCCGCTCGCAATTTCTCCGCTGTCCATGCCGCCCATACCGTCACAGACCACCGCCATCAACACGCTGCCCCGGGACGTCATGGCCTGCAAAACGACAAGGGAATCCTGATTCGTCTCGCGTGCCGGTCCTTTGTTCCAATATACATTTACCTGATACTTCATTCTTACGGATAATATCCTTTCTTCCATGCACCATACATGCCCTCATTGGACAAGAGGATACCGTTCTTTATGCAAAAAAATGCCGCCGATGCAGGTGCAAATACTGAAATAGGTGAAAATGATACCCCTCATGGAAAAGGGTATATGCAGTGAAAACTGCAAAGATTTTCAGAAACATAATGAATTGTTCTATCAGAATTATACCTCATCCGGCGCAGTCTGGCAAGCATGCAGCATTGCCAAATTTTCAGCGCCGGTTTCGTTATTTCGTCTGCTCTGTCTTTTGATTTTAACGGATAATCTTCATAATATCATTATACATGACAAATACCATCAGAATCATGAATACCACAAGGCCTGCAAAATGCACAAGCCCTTCTTTTTCGGGGGATACCGGCTTTCCGCGGATTACCTCAAGGAACATGAATACAAGCCTTCCGCCGTCCAGCGCCGGAAGGGGAAGCAGATTCATAATGCCAAGATTGACGGAAAGCAGTATGATGATGTTCATCATCGTAAAGACAACGGAAGAAATACCGTAATCCTTCACCTCATCATAGGTATCGCCTACAAACTGCGCGATGCCGATCGGACCCGATACATCATCTTTCGACGCCTGCCCCTGTAAAAGCATCAACAGGCTTTTATAAGTCGCCTTTACCCAGTAGCGCACTTCATAAACACCGTACTGGAATACTTGCAGCGGATTGCATTTAAAGTATTCTCCGGCGCCCCGCAGCCCGATATAATATCTGCCGTCCTGTGTATCATAACGGGGCACGATCGTGACATCCTCCGTCACGCCGTCCCTCTTAAGCCTGATTTCCAGCGTTTCGCCCTGATTCATCGCGGAAATCAGGCTGACTTCCCGGTAAAGATGAATTTTTTCCCCGTTGATTCTGACGATCTCATCTCCCGGAAGAATACCGGCTTCCTCCGCCGCGGAATTTTCCATAATCTGCTGGACCACCGGTCTGTCAGAGCCGTTAAACGCCACGAGAATCAGAGAGAAAACAAAGGCCAGCACGAAATTAAAAAACGGCCCGGCAAATACGGTGGCAATCCTTGCCCATACATTTGCTTTCAGGAAAGAATGTTCGTCGACGTCTCCGTTTTCCGCCATCACGCCGTCTTCCCCGTCAAACATACAGGCGCCGCCGATCGGAAAAAGCTTCAGGGAATACTTTGTCTCTCCTCTTTGAAAGGAAAACAATGTGGGCCCCATGCCCACCGCAAATTCCACAACACGGATTCCGTTTCTTTTTCCGATCAGAAAATGACCGAACTCGTGCGATATGACTACAATTCCAAATATAATCAGAAATAAAATAACCGTTTTAATAATTCATCACCTGCTTTATATATTCATATGTTTCCGCTTCCGCCTGCAAAATTTCTTCCACGGAAGGGTTCTCTATTACTTTATGATGCCCCATTGACCGCTCGATTAATTCGGGAATCTGAAGGAATCCGATTTTTTGCTGTATAAACAGCGCGACCGCCTTTTCATTTGCCGCATTGAAGACCGTTGGAAGGCTGCCTCCCGTTTTCGCCGCCTCATATGCCAGCCGAAGCCCCCGGAATGTTTCCGTGTCCGGCGCCTCGAAGGTGAGCCGGCCAAGCGCAAAGAAATCCACTCTTTTTCCGGGAAGAGGCCGTCTGTCCGGATAAAACAGCGCATACTGAATCGGCAGTTTCATATCCGGCATGCCGAGCTGTGCCATAATACCGCCGTCCACATATTCTACCGCGGAATGAATAATGCTCTGCGGATGAATCACGACCTGAATCTGTTCTAACGGTACGTCAAAAAGCCAGCGCGCCTCCATCACTTCCAGCCCTTTATTGACAAGGGAAGCCGAATCTATCGTCACTTTTTTGCCCATGGACCAGTTCGGGTGCTTTAACGCATCCTCTATCGTCATCGCGCCCAGTTCTTCTCTTTTTTTGCCGCGGAAAGGCCCCCCGGATGCCGTCAGGATAATCTTGCTTACCCGCTCCCTGTTCTCGCCGTGCATCGACTGGAAAATCGCGCTGTGCTCGCTGTCCACCGGCAGAATGGAAACGCCGTGCGCTTTCGCAAGCGGCATAATCAGGTGCCCCGCCGTCACCAGCGTTTCCTTATTGGCAAGCGCGATCGTCTTTCCCTGTTCAATCGCCGCAATGGTCGGCCGGATGCCGATCATGCCGACAATGGCCGTCACAAGAACTTCCGCTTCTTCCAGCGTGGAAATCTCCAACAGCCCATCCATACCGCTCACAATTTTTACATCCATGTCCGCAACCCGCGCTGCCAGATCAGCCGCCGCCTTTTCGCTCCACATGGCCGCTATCCGCGGATGAAACTCCCTGATCTGTTTTTCCATCAGCTCCGTATTCGTCCCGGCCGCCAGCGAAACAACCTGTAAATCCGGCTGGTTTCTGACAATTTCAAGCGTCTGCGTGCCGATTGAACCTGTGGAACCGAGTATTGCAATTTTTTTCATCCTGTCCGTATCCTTTCTCATACCAAATCCGGCGTCATATGAAAAGTCAGCCTGTTATCAACGCAAGGCCGAAGAAAATAAAAGGCGCCGCCATGATCACACTGTCGAAACGGTCCATAATGCCGCCATGTCCCGGTATCAGCTTTCCGTAATCTTTAATCTGATGGTCTCTTTTGACCGCCGATGCCGCCAGATCACCTACCATAGATACAAGCGCTCCGACCGCGCCGAGACACATGGCCGGAAGAAGATCAATCCGTAACTGATCAACCGACACCGGATTAATCACATAGTAAGTGTACAACCCAAACAGAAGCGCCGCACCTACTACGCCGCCAACGCCGCCTTCCACCGATTTTTTTGGGCTGAGCTTCGGCGCCATCTTATGTTTTCCAAACAGAACACCCACCACGTAGGCGCAGGTATCGCTTCCCCAGGAACAGAGAAAAACGAGCACCGTCAGAATTGCCCCCTGTTCCCATCCTTCCCTGATGATATAGAGGGAAGACAAAAGCAGAGGCGCATAAATCAGCTCAAAAAAAGCTGCCATCACCTGTCCGGCCTGAAATCTCGGAAAGCTGAACACATAGACGAATAAAAAGACCAACAGCGCAACGACCGCGACCGCCATAAACACGCGGTAAACCGGAGCACGATCGTATTCTTCCATCCGGAGCAGACTGATATACAGTCCCGCATAATAAACCACGATCATCAGAAATCCCGTTACTTCCAGACCGTTCACTTTTTTGGCTCCGTCATGCACGCCCGTCGCCTTCGTCAGTTCTCTGTACGCTATCAGGGATATCGCACACAACACCGCATTCAGCATCAAACCGCCCGCAACGATCGTACCGGCTGCGACCGCAACCAGCACAATTCCACTGAGCAACCTCGTCCGAAACATCTTACCCCCTGCCTTTCTAAAGAATTTATTCTTCCTTGCCTATCATACCATACTTTCTGTTTCTCTTATTATATGCCGCGACAGCTTTTTCCAATTCTTCTTTGGAAAAATCGGGCCAGGCCGTTTCCGTAAAATAAAACTCCGCATAGGAAAGCTGCCATAACAGAAAATTGGAAATCCGCTGTTCATTGCATGTGCGAATCAAAAAATCCGGATCCGGCAGTCCGTTTGTATCCAGCGCATCGTTCAGCCGCTGCTCCGTAATCTCTTCCGGTTTCAGCGTTCCTTCTTCTATTTCCGCCGCCACCTTCTTCACGGCGCGGACAATTTCGTCCCGTCCGCCATAATTGATCGCGATCTGAAAATGCAGCCCCGTATTATCTTTCGTCGCCTCTTCCAGACGTTTAATCTGCTCTCTGATGTCCTCATCCAGCCCCGTTTTATCACCGATGATGCGGACGCACATATTGTTCTTTGCTGCGGTTTTGAGGCTGGTTTTCATATAATTGCGCAACAGTTTCATCAGAGCGTCCACTTCTTCCTTAGGTCTCGTCCAGTTCTCCGTGGAAAAAGCATAGACCGTCAGATATTGTATGCCCATGCGGTAAGCCTCTTCACAGATAACTTCTACCGTTTTCGCCCCCTGTACATGCCCGTAATTTCTGGGCATTCCCTTACGTTTGGCCCATCTTCCATTTCCGTCCAGAATAATTGCCACGTGATTCGGTATTTTCAGGCCCTCTTCCATGCTGCTTCCTCCTTTTTCATCCTGTCAGACCAATAAAATGCTGTAAAAACCGTAAAAAGGGACAGCAGCGTATTTCTACCCTGCAAGCCCCTCATAATTTTTTTATGTTCGCCTTCCCGCCTTCTTTTCCACGGCATATATATCTATCCATGAAAAACGGCTCATCCGCAACACTCTTTCCCGCACTTTTAGACGGTCATGATCTCTTTGGACTTCTCTTCTACCAGTTTATCCACTTCTTTGATATACTTATCCGTCAGTTTCTGTAACTGATCTCCGAGTTCCTTAATTTCATCTTCCGAAACCTCAGCTTTCGCAAGTTTCTTAAAAGCGTCCATTCCATCGCGTCTTGCATTTCTGATTGCGACTTTGTTTTCCTCGCCCCGCTTCTTAATATCCTTCACAAGCTCTTTTCTGCGCTCCTCGGTCAGATCCGGAAATACAAGCCGGATAACAACGCCGTCGTTACTCGGTGTAATGCCAACGTCAGACATCATAATTGCCTTTTCGATTTCTTTGATCAGATTTTTCTCCCAGGGAGCAATCTGTATCATTCTCGGGTCAGGAACCGTAATATTTCCCACCTGCTGAATCGGTGTCGGCGTTCCGTAATAATCCACTTTTATTTTGTCAAGTACATGAGGATTGGCACGGCCTGCGCGAATGGTTCCCAAATCCGTTTCCAGATAATCGTAGGATTTCTTCATTTTCTCATCATATGGCTTTAACCTGTCATCCATCTCCTGTTATATACCTTCCTCTCTTTTCTATACCGTAACTTTTGTTCCGCTGAACTGTCCTTTGATCGTATTGACGATGCTGTTCTTTTCATTCAGCGCAAATACCCACATCGGCATTTTGTTATCCCTCGCCAGGATGGAAGCCGTCATGTCCACAACCTGCAGATTTTTTTCAATCACTTCGTCAATGGTCACTTCGTCATATTTTCTGGCATCCGGATTCGTGCGTGGATCGCTGTCATAGACGCCGTCTACCGCCTTAGCAAGCAGAATCACATCCGCGTCCACCTCAACCGCCCGCAGTACGACGCCCGTATCCGTCGAGAAATACGGATGTCCGGTACCGCCCGCAAAAAAGACAACCATATTTTTACTAAAATATTTGTTGGCTCTGTCTTTGGAAAATAGTTTTGTAAAAGAACCGCATTCAAAAGGTGTCAGAACACTGGTCATCATACCGACGCTGCGGAAAATTTCCGATACATAGATACAGTTCATGATGGTTGCCAGCATACCGATCTGGTCGGCTTTGGTCCGATCTATGCTGTCGCTGGAACGGCCGCGCCAGAAATTGCCGCCGCCGATCACAATTCCTATCTGTATCCCTTCGTCCACAAGCTGCTTTACCTGTAAAGCAACTCCGCGTATCGTCTCATCATCAAATCCGGTCTTCTTATCGCCGGCCAGTGCTTCACCGCTTAATTTCAATAAGACACGCTGCATTTTAATACCCATGTCCTTTCCATGCTGAGATTATTTGTTTTTGCCTTTTTCTTTATTTTTCTTGATTTCTTCAAAGAAGGAAGTCGGATTAACGTCTGCATAGCACTGGGAACACATACCCTCGATCACGGCTCCGTTATTGATCTGTACGGATTTGGATTTAATGTTGCCCATTACGATTGCGGAAGTATCCAGTACCACCGGTCCGTGCACGTCGATATCGCCTTTTACCGCGCCGGCGATTACGGCGCTGCTCGCATTGATATTTCCGATCACTACGGAGCTCTGTCCGATCTTCACGCTGCCGCCGCTGTTGATTTCTCCGTTAATTCTTGCGCCTTCCGCATAAATTTCCGCTGCTTTGGAGTTACCCTGGATTGCACCTGTAATGTTCAGCTTGCCGAGAATGTCAATGTTTCCTATGACCGTACCGATCAGTTCCAGAGAGCCGCCGGAAGTAATATCACCTGTGATAGACATTCCTTCTGTCACGACCGCTGTTTCATCTGACACCTCCTGCTGCTGTACTTCCAATTCCATTTCCATCTCCATGTCTTCTTCCCTTTCTTTTTCCTGTTGAGATTCTGCCATTTCTTCTTCCTTTATTGCTTCATCCAATGCCGCAGGCGTAACCGTTTCCATCGCGTCCATCCCCGCCGCCGTATCTTCTGTCTGCTGCTCTTCGGGCAGCTGCAAAACCACATCGTCCGGAATCAAGTCGTCCGATGATGCTTCTTCCAGCCCCAATTCGGCCAGAATATCGTCTTCCCCGGCATCGTTTCGCAATGAATTCAATGAATCATCCGCCTCCGATGCAAGCGCTGCAAGCATCTCGTCTTCCGCCGGCGCCAATTCGGATACAGGCTCTTCCAAAGCCATCTCCTCCGCTCCGCTCTCCGTAGCCAGCGCTTCCATCTTATCCAGCATATCGCTCAAATCATCCGGTGTCGGTATGCCGCCTGGCTCCGCTTCCAAGCTCTCAGCCGTTTTCCCGCCATCCTGAGCGGCCTGAAGTTTTTCTTCCGGCGTCAGCTCATTCACAGCCTGAGATAAATCGTCCTTTAAGTCTGAGAAAAAACCCATTCCATCTTCCTCCTAGTCACTGCTAATATGTTGTATCGGTTCCGTATCTTCGGTAATCGGAACAATTACGGTATTATCCATCGCCTGAATCTGCTCGATCAAAGCAGGCAAAGCCTCTACCGTAGTATTTTTATTTGACGCATCGTGCATCAAAATAATACTCTCCTGATAATTGGGCAGGGTTGTCATGCAGTTGGCGATAATAGCCTCTTCGCTGATATAACTGTTGGAAGCGTCTCCGGAAGAGACATTCCAGTCAAAATACGCAATATCCTGCTCATCCAGATATGTAATCAGATCATACATATCCACCCTGCTCACCGTATTGCTGCTTCCGCCCGGAAATCTGCAATACCGGCACCAAACCCCCGTTGTTTCATACAGGAATTCCTGTAACCGGCTCAAGTCCTCTGCGTAACTTTCCACCGACTGATAAATCTCGTCATATTTATGGCTGTACGAATGCATTCCAAGCGTATGCCCTTCTGCCACAATCCGCTGATACAGCTCCCGGTACTGTGATTCTTCCTTACCCACCACAAAAAAAGTTGCCTTAACGTCATATTGCGCCAAAATATCCAGAATACGTTCCGTATTGCTGCTTGGCCCGTCATCAAACGTCAGATAAACCCTGCGGACACTTCCATCTTCCGGCGCCGCATCTTCTTCTATCGGCCCCGCTGCGGCCCCCGCACTGTCACGTTTGGAAACACTGACACCGTCCGCTGCATATCTGTCCGTATATTCTCCGCCTCCGCTGTTCTCCTGAGCGTCATTCGCCTCTTTATTTTCCGTTCCGGAGCCGCTTCGGTCCCCGGTATTTATTCCTGCGTTATTCTCTGCCGCTTCCGGCTCTCCCGTTTCCTCCCGGTCTTCTGTGTTATAAAAAGCCGCCGCTTCCACTGTCTGCGTCCGCAGTCTCTTCAATTCTCCCTGCACGACATAAAGGCGGATTCCCAGAAAAATACACAATACGGTAAGAACAGGCGTCGCTATTGCGAGAAAGATGATTATCGTTTTCCTTAAAAAGCGCCGTTTTTCTTTTGACATCGACGGCTTTTTCCCATCTGTCCCCGCCATCTTCTTCATAAACTCCTTCGTATTTTCAATATTCCTCATCTATCATAACACATCTTATGAAATACGAAAAGTAATTTTATTAAAAACGCTCCGAAAAATCGTCGCCCGGCAGCGACGATTATGAGAATGCTGCGCATTCTCCCTGTAATGGGCAGCTCTGCTGCTTCTTTCTTTCACGCATAAACTAAACCTTCGGCTGCATACGGCGGCAACGATTATGAGAATGCTGCACTTTTTTTCCTGATAAAACGAAATTGGAACTGGCCTTTCGGACAGTTCCATATTTTTACATGCAGCAGCTCGCCGTATACGGAGCCAGTTCCAGCCGCACAAAATAGCCTCTGTCGTTGTGGCAGACCGGGCAGGCCGGGGGTACTTTGGTTCCGCGGTAAATATGGCCGCATTCCATGCACATCCAGGCTGTCTCCACGTTTGCCGCAAAAAGTTCTCCTTTTTCCAGCCATTCAGCAAACTGGCCGAACCGGTTTCCGTGAATCTTCTCGATTTTTGCAATCTGTCTGAAAGAATCCGCGATCTCCAAAAATCCCTCTTCTTCCGCCTTATTCGCAAAATTCTGATACACGTCATCGTGCTCTTCATATTCGTTATGCTGCGCCATTCTCAGAAGTTCCGCCGCGTCTTTGGAAATATCCACGGGATAGGATCCGTCGATCGCAATGTTTTCTCCTGCCGCCCTGTCCAGATATTTATAAAAGACTTCGGCATGCTCTTTCTCCTGTTCTGCCGTAAAACGAAACACCGCTTCAACCACATACAGTTTTTCCGACCGCGCCTGCCCGGCTGCGATTGTATAACGGTTCCTCGCCTGGCTTTCTCCTGCAAACGCGCGCATCAGGTTGGTTTTTGTCTCACTGTTTTTAAAATCCATATTTATTTTCTGCTCCTTTCCCGGCATCCTGATATCATTCATGGGAAGAATGCCTGTTCTTCCTATCAGTTTTTCCGGGAAAGATTTTTTTATTCCTGAAGCAGTCCCTGAATGCCTTCGCGCTTAAATAAATCCTTGTAATATACAAGCTCGCGCTGAATCAGATCGTCTATTACCTGCATGCCAAGCAGCTCTACCGGCGCTTTATCATCCGTCAGCAGATAATTTCCTTTTTCATAAGGCACCAGGCCTTCGGACACGCGCCGTAACATTTCCTGCAGTTCCGGCTCCTCAACCATACTCCTGCCCGCTTCAAACAGGGAAAGTGCTTCCGGATTCTGCGTCGCAAACAGCTCTCTGTTCGTCGTTCCCGCTACATCCACCGTATAAACATAGTCAAAAACCGCCGCAATCGTATCCGCCAGGTATTCGTTGATATTGCCTTCCGTATTGGAGTGCATATTCATATTGACGACCATCACACCGTTTTCGTTCAAATGCTCCCGCACAAGCGTAAAAAATTCCACGGAAGACATCTGGAACGGAATCGTAATATCCTGATAGGCATCTACCATAATCACATCGTAGGTTTCCTGTACTGCCGCCAGATAACTTCTTCCGTCATAAGTCGTCACCTCAATCGATTCGGGCAGTTCAAAATATTCCCCCGCCAGGTCCGTGATCTTCTGATCGATTTCCACACCCTCTATGGACGCCGGATGATAATAATACTCACACTGTTTCGCATAAGTCCCGGTTCCCATACCGAGGACCAGCAGGCTGCCGTCCGCCTTCCCCGACATCATCGGAGCCGCCATCGCATAGTCATAATACATGCCGGTGGCCCCGCCGTCCTTTTTCATAATGGACTGCACGCCGAACAGTACATTGGTCGATAAAATAACGCTGTCTTCCGTTTCTTTTACCTGCAAATAATTATAGATGGACTCGCCCTCATATAATAGGTTTTTCTCCCAGAATGCAAAACTGCCGGAAGCTCCGGTAACACAGCAGATCAGGAATAAAATCCCCCCGATAACACAAGGCTTCTTTTTTCCTCTCGTGCTGACAAAATAAACCAACGCAAGCAAAAGCAGTATTCCCGCAAAAATCAGGAAAGTAATGGAAGTACCTACCGCCGGAATCGTCACGAAGGTCGGCACAAAAGTACCGATGATACTGCCTATCGTATTGAACGCATTTAAGGAGCCAACCGTTTTACCGCTGTCGTCCAGACTGTCTACCGTGTATTTTACAAGCGAAGGCGTCACCGTTCCGAGTAAAAACAACGGGAATACAAAAATAACCATACACGCCAAAAAAGCAGCCCAGATCAGAAAATTGCTGCTAATCGCAAAAACCAGCGCCGCCGATATACCGATAATCACAAATTTTCCCAGTACAGGAATCGCCGCAATCCATACGGCCGCGATGATCATGCGCACATAAAGCCTGTCCGGATTAGGATTCTTATCCGCGCTTCTGCCGCCCCAAATGTTGCCGAGAGCCATAGCGATCATTATCGTTCCGATGATAATCGTCCAGACAATCTGCGAAGAACTGAAATAAGGCGCAAGTAATCTGCTTGCGCCCAGTTCTACTGCCATGACGGACATTCCTGCAAAAAACTCCGTCAGGTACAGATAATATTTGTTTCGCAAAATGCCCTGTCTCCCGGAAATTGCTTCTTTTTCTACATCCACATTTTCCATCGATGAACTTGCCTTTCTTTATATCCGCCTGTTTACGGATATAAAATAATTAGATACTGAAATCAAATTTACCGCCTGTTACCGGTTTTTCTTCCGATCTGATCTGATTCCAATCCACGTTTTTGATCTTTTCCAGAAGTTCTTCCACAGAACCAGCCTGCACCAGTGTCTTCTTTGTTCTTCCCTGTGCCGCTATATCCTGATCTTTCTGCTCCTGTGCTTTCTTTTCCTGCTCAGCTCTTTCCTCTTTCTTAGCTTCTCTTGTCTTCTCAATCCATTCTTTCTGTCTTTCCCCTGATTTCTCCAGCTCAGCAAAATAAGAAACCTGACCGTTTTTATCGATTGAAATGCCAACACGCGTTACATCTTCATTGTCATCGCCAAGCTTCTCTTTGATATCCTTTAACTGTCCTACCGCGTCATCCAGAATACCCGTGTATTTTGCTTTCACTTCTTCATCAGCCGCCATCGCTTCCAAAGTATCAGGATCGATCAGCGTACTGAATTCCTTTGTTCCTCTCGAAAGATAAGCTGCCGCTTCCTCTTCGGTCTCATAATCAGCAACGATAAAGTCCATATTGCTGTATGTTTTCTTCATCTCTTCCAATAACTTCTTCGCCCGGTCGCTCAACTGCACCGGCTCTTTTTTCTCTGTTTTCTCCGTCTTCTCAGCTTCTCTGGTACTCCTGCTCTGTGTTGTGTTTCCCATATAGCTGTTCTGGTATACGCCATATCCTTCGATTTTGCTCATTGTTTGTCCTCCTTTGACTTATTACGAAATCCATTTCTGACGCGTAACACTTTATGTCTTATTGGTTATATCGGATATTTCCAGATTTTTCTTTAGAGGGTTTGGAAGATGATTTATCTTATTTCGTAAAATGTAGTCACGGCAGAGGTTGAAGCGGATACTTTTTCGACCGTGTGTCCTCTTGTCTGGGAGGCCGCTGAAAAACATTCTATTTTTTGATATTAAATTATTGATGTACGCAAAAATCCACCCGTTTTGAATAGACGGATGGATTTTTTATGATTCAGATAAAGATTTCCTTTATTTCAAGAGATATAGTCCCTTATTTTTCATTTATCAGCTTAATGATCCGCTTAAGGTTTACTGCAAATATAGCCATTGCCCCCTGCATCTCCATGTTAATGAGGCCTGATGATGACGCCGTATCATAACCATGCCTGTGCTTTAACTCGCTGTTTTTTGCTTCTATCTTATAACGCTCCTTCATTTTTTCTTTGAAGTGTTCTGTCTCCTGAAACTCTGCCTGTTTACTGTGGGCATCGCTTTTGAGGGTTTCACTGTATGTTTTCTTTTTCGCACCTTCCTTATAACATCCCTCCCTGTATGGGCAGCGTTTACATTTCTCAACGTCAAAATAGTATGTCATGCGTGGATTTTTATTCTTCTTTTCTTTTTCACGCCTGTCCAGGT